>Ga0187781_10000389_pt1 | contig 31252 bp, 32 predicted proteins | sample 0715_SJ02_MP02_2_FD_132447 | JGI IMG/M metagenome (GOLD analysis project Ga0187781, IMG submission 132447) | Tropical peat soil microbial communities from peatlands in Department of Meta, Colombia - 0715_SJ02_MP02_20_MG | ecosystem: Environmental > Terrestrial > Soil > Wetlands > Peat | place... | reverse complement strand
TCCGATGGCCGACGGGCCCGCGGTCCAGGCTGCCGGGCAGCGCGCGCTCAAGGCCGGGCAGACCATGAAGAAGACGCTGGCCGCGGTGCGCGACTTTCGCAGCGGCGAGACGGCGACGCCGCTCGTGCTGATGGGCTACTACAATCCGATCTACGTCTATGGCGTCGAGCGGTTCCTCGCCGACGCCAAGGGCGCCGGCGTCGACGGGCTGATCATCGTCGACCTGCCGCCCGAGGAAGACGCGGAATTGTGCCTGCCGGCGCTCGAAGCGGGCCTCAACTTCATCCGCCTGGCGACGCCGACGACCGACGACCGGCGGCTTCCTGCCGTGCTCGCCAACACCTCGGGCTTCGTCTACTACGTCTCGATCACCGGCATCACCGGCTCTGCCGCTCCGGACCCTGCCCAGGTCGCGCCGGCGGTGGCGCGCATCAAGCGCCACACGGCGCTGCCGGTGTGCGTCGGCTTCGGCGTGCGCACTGCCGAACAGGCACGCGTCATCGCCCAAGGCGCCGACGGCGTCGTCGTCGGCTCGGCGCTGGTCGAGGCGCTGAGCAAGAGCCTCGGCCCGGACGGCAAGGCGACGGCGGCGACCGCGCCCGCGGTCGCCGGCCTCGTTCGCGAACTTGCCAAGGGCGTGCGCGCCGCCCGCACCGCCGGCGGCGTCTCCGCGCCTACGATATGACCGCCTTCTTCAGCGCGCAGGCGCTGATCTTGAGACTGCCGTCCGGCTGCGGCTCGAGCGTATAGAGCGCCTCCCAGGCTGTACCGTCGGCGTCGATGATCTCGACTTCCTGCAGGATCTTGCCATCGGCCGTCTTGGCCTCGCCAAACTCGAAGCTCCGGTGACGGTAGACCGGCGCATAGGCGCCGCGGACCATGGTCATGAAGATGTCCGCGGACGGAAACAGGCTCTTGATGCCGGGCGCAGCGAAGGTGTAGGCCGCTGCCGCGTCGTCGCGGCTAAAGGCTTCTTCCTGTGAGCGGATGACGGACTGACCGGCGGCCACATCGTCGCCGGCATGCGCTAATGCGCTCGAGCCGATCAGAAACGCGACCAGGAGTGCGACGATGCGCATAAGCCCGCTCCGTGTTTGTTGGCGGTCGTTGCCGGCACTTCGAAGCGCCTCCAGTCTAACTAGCGCCGGCCACGGGCCTTTTTCAACCGTCGCACCGGCGCCGCCGTGCGCCCGACGTTGAATTTGCCCGATCGGCGCCACACATATCTGAACCATAGCTGGAGGGAGCGCCCAATGGCCCGCGACGTGGCTCGCGACTGGATGTGGTCGGAAGCGTGCGAGATGCTCTCGCGCGCCGAGCGGATGCATCGTGAGTTGTTCCGCCCGGCCGGCATGCAGGCGTGGGAGCCTCCGGTCGATATCCTCGAGACAGAATTGGAAGTTCTAGTGCTGGTCGCGCTTCCCGGCGTCGATCCTGATCAAGCCCAGGCCGCGATCGAGGACGGCGAACTGGTGATCGCCGGCACGCGCGCCTATCCGCCCGAATTGCGCACCGCCGCCATTCATCGGCTCGAGCTGCCGCAGGGGCGCTTTTACCGGCGGCTGCGGCTGCCCGGTGGACGTTATAACGGCGTGCGGCGCGCCGTGGTCCATGGCTGTCTGGTGATCACGTTGCAGAAGGCCGGAACGAGCCGTGGCTGAACCCGAAATCGTGGTCAAGGAAGGCGCCGGGAGCGGCGCGCCGCCGCCATTGCCGGCCGACGCGCTGATCATCGTGCCGGTGCGCAACACCGTGCTGTTTCCGGGGCTGGTGCTGCCGATCACCGTCGGCCGGCCGAAATCGATCGCCGCCGCGCAGCAGGCGGTGCGCGACCAGCGCCAGGTCGGCATCCTGATGCAGCGTGACCCCGAGGTCGCCGATCCGACCCCGATCGATATGCATCGCATGGGCACGGTCGCCAACATCGTGCGCTACCTGACTACGCCGGACGGCACCCATCATCTGGTCTGCCAGGGCGAGCAACGCTTCCAAATCAGCGAATATCTCACCGGCTGGCCGTTCCTGGTCGCGCGCGTGGTGCGCATTCCCGAGCCGACGACCCGCACCGCCGAGATCGAGGCCCGGTTCGTCGATCTCAAGGCCAAGACCATCGAGGCGATCGAACTATTGCCGCAGGCGCCGGCCGAGCTTCTCGCCGCCGTGCAGGCGATCGACGCGCCGCCGGCGCTCGCCGATCTCGCCATCGCCTACATGGACGTGAAGCCCGAAGAGAAGCAGGAGATTCTCGAGACCCTCGACATTGCCGTGCGCATGTACAAGGTCTCCCGCCTCCTTGCCCATCGCATCGAGGTGCTGCGGCTGTCGCAGGAGATCGGCCGACAGACCAAGGCCGCGCTCGACGAGCGCCAGCGCGAGGTGCTGCTGCGCGAGCAGATGGCGGCGATCCAGCGCCAGCTCGGCGAAGGCGAAGAGGGCAAGGCCGCGGAAATGGCCGAGCTCGACAAGGCGATCACCAATGCCGGGATGCCGAAAGAGGTCGAGGACCAGGCGCGCAAGGAATTGCGCCGGCTGCAGCGCATGCCCGACGCCGCCGGCGAATACGGCATGGTGCGCACCTATCTCGATTGGCTGATCGAACTGCCGTGGAAACTCCCCGAGGAGAAGCCGATCGACATCGCCGCGGCGCGAAAGATCCTCGACGAGGACCACTACGACCTCGACAAGATCAAGCGGCGGATCATCGAATATCTCGCCGTGCGCAAGCTCGCGCCGCAAGGCAAGGCGCCGATCCTGTGCTTCGTCGGGCCGCCCGGCGTCGGCAAGACTTCGCTCGGGCAATCGATCGCGCGGGCGATGGAGCGCAAATTCGTGCGCGTCAGCCTCGGCGGCGTGCATGACGAGGCCGAGATCCGCGGCCACCGCCGCACCTATATCGGCGCGCTTCCCGGCAACATCATCCAGGCGATCCGTAAGGCCGGCACCCGCAATTGCGTGATGATGCTCGACGAGATCGACAAGCTCGGCGCCGGCATCCAGGGCGATCCCGGCGCGGCGCTGCTCGAAGTGCTCGATCCCGAGCAGAACCACACCTTCCGCGACAATTATCTCGCGGTGCCGTTCGACTTGAGCCGCGTGGTGTTCATCACCACCGCGAACGTGCTCGACACCATTCCAGGCCCGCTGCGCGACCGCATGGAGATCATCAGCCTCGCCGGCTATACCGCCGAAGAGAAGCTTGCGATCGCGCGACGCTATCTGGTTCGCCGGCAGCTCGAGGCCAACGGGCTCAAGGAGGGCCAGGTCGAGATCGGCGACGACGTCATCCGCGACATCATCGCGCTGTACACGCGCGAAGCCGGCGTGCGCGGCCTGGAACGCCAGATCGGCCAGGCGCTCCGCAACGCCGCGGTGCGCATTGCCGAAGGCGAAAGCGGGCCGATTCGCGTCAGCCGCGACGACCTCGCCGCCATTCTCGGCCCGCCCAAATTCGAGAGCGAGACGGCGATGCGCTTGAGCGTTCCCGGCGTCGCCACCGGTCTCGCCTGGACGCCGGTCGGCGGCGATATCCTGTTCATCGAAGCTACCCGCATTCCCGGCGCCGGCCGCTTGATCCTGACCGGCCAACTCGGCGACGTGATGAAGGAAAGCGCCCAGGCCGCGCTCTCGATCGTCAAGAACCGCGCCGCCGCGCTCGGCATCGATCCGGCCCGCTTCGAGAAGAGCGATATCCATGTGCACGTGCCGGCCGGCGCGATCCCCAAGGACGGCCCGAGCGCGGGCGTCGCCATGTTCATGGCGCTGACCTCGCTGATGACCGAGCGCACGGTGCGCAGCGACACCGCGATGACCGGCGAGATCAGCCTGCGCGGCCTGGTGCTGCCGGTCGGCGGCATCAAGGAGAAGGTGGTCGCCGCCCACTCGGCCGGCATCAAGCGCGTCATGCTGCCGGCGCGCAATCGCCGCGACTACGACGACATTCCTGACGTCGCGCGCAAGGAAATGGAGTTCATCTGGCTCGAGCGCGTCGAGGACGCGGTCGCTGCCGCGCTCGAGCCCAAGAAGGCCGAGGGCGCCCCCGCCGCGGCCCCGCAGCTCGCTGACGCAGAAGCGTAACCTCCCGCAAGCCGACGCGCCTTTATGCGGGCGCGCGAGTCCAGGCCCTCTCGCAAGAGCGCGGCGCATTCCGTCTGCGCCGATGATTTCGCAATCCGGCAGGGTTAGGCTGCACGGAGAGCCGGAAGGGGACCGCTGCCATGACCATCGATGTTGGAAGAAAGGCAATCGCCGAAGCGACCGCGAAGCTCACGAATTGGGGGCGTTGGGGTAAGGACGATCAGGTCGGAACCCTCAACCATGTCACGCCGCAAGACATCGTCCGCGCGGCTGGCTTGATCCGCATCGGCAAGGTGTTCGCGCTCGGCATTCCGCTCGACCGCCGCGGCCCGCAGTCCGGGCTGTGGGGCGGGCGCTGGAATCCGATCCACACCATGCTGGCGACCGGCACCGACGCGGTCGCCGGGCGCCACGACAAGGTGCCGGGCATTCGCTACGCCGACGACGCGCTCAACATGCCGGTGCAGGCGGCGACGCACTGGGACGCACTCGGCCACATCTTCTACGAAGACAAGATGTACAACGGGTTCGACGCCCGCGATGCCGACAGCAACGGCCTGCGCAAGCTCGGCATCGAGCATACAAGGAACAAGATGGTCGGCCGCGGCGCGCTCCTCGACATCGCGCGCTATCGTGGCGTTCCCTGGCTCGCGGATGGCGATGCGATCGGCAATGACGAGCTCGACAAATGCGCCAGGACCCAGAACGTCGAGATCCGGCGCGGCGATTTCGTCATCCTGCGCACCGGGCAGATGGAGCGCTGCCTGAAGGAGAAGCAGTGGGGCAACTATGCCGGCGGCGACGCGCCGGGCGTGAGATTCGAGAACTGCTACTGGTGCCAGGACAAGGAGATCGCCGCGATCTGCTCCGACACCTGGGGCGTCGAGGTGCGGCCGAACGAGACCAAAGAGGTCGGCCAGCCCTGGCACTGGGTGGTCATCCCGGCCATGGGGCTGACCATGGGCGAGATGTTCTACGTCAAGGAGCTCGCCGAGGATTGCGAGGCCGACGGCGTCTACGAGTTCTTCTTCTGCGGCGCGCCGCTCGTCATCACGGGGGGCACCGGCTCACCGATCAATCCGCAGGCGATCAAATAAACACGCTGCATCCTCCCCCGCGTGCGGGGGACGAAAAGCACGGGGCGATCACGCTCCGAGCGCCGCGTTGACCTTGGGCAGCACCTTCTCGGCCAGCAAGATCATCGAGCGTCTGGCGAGCGCCGGGTCGCGCCAGTCCTTGCCGGCATAGAGGAGCGTGCCGAAATCGCCGATGCGCCCGCGGAATTTCAGGATCTCGTCGGCGACCTTGTCCGGCGAGCCGTGGATGATGAGCGCGTCGCAGATGCCGTCGAGCGTCACCTCGCTGTCGGGCTGGTCGCGGCGGCTCTTGAACAGGTCGAGCCGGCCGCGCCGGAGCTTGGTGAAGAGCTGGCTGTAATAGTAGCGGTACGGGCTGTTCGGATCAGTGGCATAAGCCTTCGCGGTTTGGTCGTCGTCGGCGACGAAGATCGATTTGGCGACGCGCCAGTTCGCCGGATCGGCTTTGCGGCCGGCGCGGGCGCAGCCCTCGGCATATTTCGGCCAATGGCTCTTGACCCACTCCGGCATCAGGAAGTTGGCGGAGATCGGGTCCCAGCCGCGCGCTGCTGCTTCGGTCACGCCCTTGGAGAACGGCGCGACCGCGGTGACCACGATCGGTGGATGCGGCCGCTGCAGCGGTTTCGGCAAGAAGCCTTGGCCGATCTCCGGCATCGCCTGCCGCTTGATCCTGATGGTCCAGTATTTGCCATCGATGTTGTAGGGCGGCTCGCCCGCCCAGATCTTCAGCACCGCGTCGATCGCCTCGACGAACATGGCGTTGCGGTCGGCATCGAGATTGCCGAACGCTTCGGCGTCGGAGAGGAGGCCGCCGGGGCTGATGCCGAAGATGAAGCGGCCGTCGAGCATGTGATCGAGCATCGCGATCTGCGAGGCGGTCGCGGCCGGATGCGCGTTTGGCATGTTGATCGTGCCGGTGCCGAGCTTGATCCTCCTGGTGGCGTCGATCAGGCTCGCGATGAACATCGCCGAAGAGGTGATGTTCTCGGCGCGGTCGGTCGCGTGCTCGCCGACATAGCCCTCGATGAAGCCGAGCTCGTCGGCCAGCACGAACGCCTCGCGGTCCTCGCGCAGCGATTGCCGCCAATCCTTGTCGAGCGGATGGATCGGCATGGTGAAGAAGCCGAGCTTCATGGAGCTCACGGTCCGTTCATGTCGTGTGGCTTTCCTCTGTCGGAAAAGTGCTGCCGCCGCAAGGCGGCATCGGGCGGTGGTTGATAGCAAAGGTCATGCGGAGTAACGTGCAGTTATGACCAATCCGATTATTTGCTGCGACCCGGAGATCATGGGGGGAACGCCTGTGTTTTACGGGACGCGGGTTCCGGTGCAGACTCTCATTGAGTATCTTGAGGCCGGGGAATCAATTGATCAGTTTCTCGCCGGTTTTCCGGCGGTGACGCGCGAGCAGGTCATTTCGTTTCTGGAAGAGGCGAAGGATCGTCTCGTCGAATCCGCTTCGTGAGAATTCTGCTCGACGAGTGTGTCGATTGGCTGCTATCGCGTTCCATTGCAGGTCACGAAGTCAGGACCGCCCGCCAGATGGGCTGGACGGCTATCAAAAATGGCGAGCTGCTCGCTTTGGCGTCGGGTCAGTTTGAGATATTCGTGACGGTCGATCGAAACTTGTCCTCTCAGAGCAATGTCAAAGCTTCGCGGGTAGCGGTTATTGTCCTTCAAGCGAGGACGAATCGGCTTGCTGATCTGCTGCCGCTGGTCCCAAGTCTCCTTACAGCGATCGACTTCGCTAAGCCTGGACTGGCCACAATCGTCGGCGGCTGATTTTCCGGCCGCTCACATCTTGAATTTCACCACCTTCTGCTGCTGCTCGCCCAAGCCGTCGATGCCGAGGCGGACCACATCGCCGGCTTGCAGGAATTTCGGCGTCGGCTTCAACCCCATGCCGACGCCGGGCGGGGTGCCGGTGCTGATGACGTCGCCCGGCTCGAGGACGAAGAACTGCGAGCAGTACCAGACGAGGTGGGCGACGCCGAACACCATGGTGGCGGTGGTGCCGTTCTGCCGGCGCTCGCCGTTGACCGTGAGCCACATCGTCAGGCGCTGCGGGTCGGCGATCTCGTCCCTGGTGACGAGCCAGGGTCCGAGCGGGCCGAAGGTCTCGCAGCCCTTGCCTTTGGTGAACTGGCCGGCGCGCTCGAGCTGGAAGACGCGCTCGGACACGTCATTGGCGAGGCAGTAGCCCGCGACCGCCTCCAGCGCCTTGTCCTTTTCGAGATACCGGGCACGGCTGCCCATGACGACGCCAAGCTCGGCTTCGTAGTCTAGCTTGGTCGAGCCCTTCGGAATCACGGTGTCGTCATTCGGCCCGCAGATGCAGCTCGGCGCCTTGTTGAAGATGAGCGGCTCCTTCGGCAGCTCCATGTTCGCCTCGGCGGCATGGTCGGCGTAGTTGAGGCCGATGGCGATGAAATTGCCGACCTTGCCGACGCAGGCGCCGAGCCGCGGCGTGCCGCGCACCAGCGGCAGGGCGTCGGGCTTGAGCTTACGCAGCTTGGCGAGGCTCTTTGGCGCGAGCGCGTCGCCAGCAATGTCGGGGACGATTTTCGAGAGGTCGCGGATGCGGCCTTGGGCGTCGAGCATGCCGGGCTTTTCCCGGCCGGGCGCGCCGTAGCGGACGAGCTTCATCGGATCCTCCCTCGACTTTCAGAACGCGCCGGGAAAGGCGCCGCCGTCGATCAACAGGTTCTGCCCGGTGATGTAGCCGGCCTGCGCCGAGCACAGGAACGCGCAGGCGGCGCCGAACTCGTCGGGCTCCCCGATGCGTTTTGCCGGAACGCCGGCGACGCGTTCGGCGAGCGCCGCCTCGTAGCTGATGCCGCGCGTCTTGGCGGTGGCTTCCAGATTGGAGCGCAGCCGGTCGGTGCCGAACGTTCCCGGCAGCAGAAAATTGACGGTGACGTTCGCGCCAGCGACGCTGCGGGCGACGCCGGCGAGGAACGCGGTCAAGCCCGCGCGGGCGCCGGAGGAGAGGTCGAGCCCGGCGATCGGCATTTTCACCGAGGCCGAGGTGATGTTGACGATGCGCCCGAATCTTCTGGCGATCATCGGGTCGATCACCTTCTGGATCAACTCGATGGCGACGATCATGTTGGCGATGACGCCGTCGATCATCTTCTGCCGGTCGAGATCGCGGAAATCGCGGAACGGCGGCCCGGCATTGTTGTTGACCAGAATGTCCGGCGCCGGGCAGGCGTCGAACAGCGCCTTCTGGCCATCGGCTGACGCGACATCGGCGACGACTGGAACGATCTTCGCGCCGGTCGCTTTGCCGAGCTCGGCGGCGGTCACCGTCACCCGCTCGCGGTCGCGGCCGTTGATCACCACCTCGCAGCCGGCCTCGGCCAAAGCCTTGGCGCAGGCGCGGCCGAGCCCGCGGCTCGAGGCGCATACGATCGCCTTGCGGCCGGCAATTCCCAGGTCCATTCTGGTTTCTCCCTCCTGGTTCTTCTTGGCTCGAGATCAAAGCGAGGCGCCGGTAAGTTCTCGGGACTGCGCCGGCGCAAGTCAACGGCCGAATCTGTCGCCATCGGCTGCACCATATTTGGAGTTTTCGGGCCCGGTCCCCGAAAGCAGTTATTCATCTTCGTCGCCGAACTCGCCAAAGAGCTTCAGACCTTCCAGCCAAGTCTCGCCGTCGCGCTTGATAACGGTTCTCGGTTTGACGGCGCCGCAGGCGGCGAACGCGTCGGCGAGGCGTTCGGAATGGGTGACGACCCATATCTGAGTGCGTTGCGCCGCTTGCACGATCATGCGCGCCAACGGATCGAGCAAATCCGGATGCAAGCTCGTTTCCGGTTCGTTGAGCGCGATGAAGGAGGGCAAACGATAGCCGAGGAGCGCACCAGCGAGCGCCAAATACCGCAGCGTTCCGTCCGACAACTCGGCTGCGGCAAATACCCGTTTGGGATAGTCTGGCATGATCAGCCCGAAGCTTGCCATCCGGTCGGGCGCGGGTACGACCAGCCGCGAGCCGGGGAACGCGTCGTCCACGGCGTGGTCGAGATCGACGGTGTCTTCACGGATGTGCGCCAGCGTCGCGAATACCGCGGCGAGATCGCGGCCGTCGGAGGCCAATGTCGGCGTCGTGACCGCCAAGCAGGGCTCCCGCAGCGCCGACTGCCGGTCCGTGCGAAAGTCGTGATAGAATCGCCAATCAAGCATCGTGCGCTGCACGGTGTCGAGATCGGCAAAACGCCCGGGATCCTGAAGCGCGCCGAGCGCAGTTTCGCTGGCCAGCAGCTCGGCCGCGACCGCGTGCTTGCGCCCGTCATTGTCGACGGCGGTCGCACGCGGTCCCCGGCGCTCCAAGAGCGGATGCGGCCGCCGGCCGCCGTGATCGACCAGCATCTCTTCCTTAATCTGCGGTTCGAGCGGAAAGGCGGCCGCCGTCGGCACTCGCACGCCGACTTCGACTTCGTAGGAGTGGGCGACGCCGACCTCGACACCATATTCGAACAGGCCCCGGCCGGGCCCGTCAGCGGCGTCGAGCGCGAGGCCGACCTGCAGCTTGATGCGGGCAGGCTTGTTTCCGGTGCGCCTGCCGGCCCACAGGGCGGATTCCATGCCGCCTTCGGAGGCAAGCTCGCGGGCTAGCGAACCCGCAGCCGCGGCCTGTAGCAGCTGCAGCGAGCGATAGAGGTTGGTCTTGCCGACCCCGTTGGCTCCGACAAAAACCGTGAGTTGGCCTACCGGGAAGCGAATGGCGCGCAGCGAACGATAGCCCGCGACTTTGACTTCCTTTATGCACATCGCGATTTCACGGCCATTTCACCACCGGCGGCATCGACGACAGAATCGACTCGACATTGCCGCCGGTGCGCAGGCCGAAAATCGTGCCGCGGTCGTAGAGCAGGTTGAACTCGACATAACGGCCGCGGCGCACCAGTTGTTCCTCGCGCTCGGCTTCGGTCCACGGCCTGGTGAAATTGCGCCGCACCAGTTCGGGATAAACGCCGAGAAAGGCGCGCCCGACCTCCTGGGTGAAGGCGAAGTCGGCGTCAAAATCGCCGCTGTCGAGCCAGTCGTAAAAGATGCCGCCGATGCCGCGCGGCTCGCCGCGGTGTTTCAAAAAGAAATACTCGTCGCACCAGGACTTGAATTTCTCGTAGGGCGCGACGTCCGCATGGGCGCCGCACGCCGCCTTCATGGCGGCGTGAAACGCGATCGTGTCGGGATCGTCCTGCTGGCGCCGGCGGTCGAGGACCGGCGTCAGATCGGCGCCGCCGCCAAACCAGGATTTTGTCGTGACGACGAAGCGCGTGTTCATGTGCACCGCCGGCACGTGCGGATTGTGCATGTGGGCGATCAGCGAAATGCCGGAGGCGAAGAAGCGCGGGTCGTCGGCGGCGCCCGGGATCTCCTTGCGGAATTCCGGGGCGAATTCGCCGAACACGCTCGAGACGTGCACGCCGACCTTCTCGAACACGCGGCCCTTCATCATCGCCATGACGCCGCCGCCGCCAGCCGCGCCGCTGTGGTCGGTGCGGTTCCACGGCGTGCGCACAAAGCGGCCGGCGGCATGATTGCCCTGCGGCGCGCCTGCCGGCAGCGCGACCTCCAACTCCTCGAAGGCCGCGACGATCCGATCCCGCAGCGCCTCGAACCAAGCGCGGGCGCGCCCTTTGCGCTCTTCTATTTTGTTGGTAACCATGATGCCTTGCAGTTTGGCGGTGATGGCGCAGCCATGCTCGCGGCACACTGGCAACAACGCGGCGCTGTTATCAAGACTGTCATAAAGTCGCGCGAATATCTTGATCCAACGCAAGGGGCGCCGGCATACATCGTGCGAGCCGAGATGTTTTCATGCCAGCTAAGATGTTTTCGAATCGCCTGACCCGCCGCCGCTTGCTCGCGAGTGGCGCAAGTACCGGCCTGGCGCTGATCGCCGCGCCGGCATTGCTGCGGCACGCCGCGGCGCAGAGGTGGCACAGCGGCGATCCGTTCAGTCTCGGGGTCGCTTCCGGCGCGCCGCGCCCGGACGGTTTCGTGCTGTGGACACGGCTTGCACCGGAGCCGCTGTCGCGCAATCCGCAGACGCCGGGCGGCATGACCGGCGGCGACGTTCCCGTCGGCTATGAGATCGCGGCGGACCCCGCGATGCGCGAGGTCGTGCAGCACGGTGAGACGACCGCCGAGCAGGCCTTCGCCTATTCGGTGCATCTCGATGTCGCCGGCCTGCAACCCGGCCGGCCGTATTGGTATCGCTTCACGAGCGGTGACGCGGCAAGCCGCATCGGCCGCGCCGCGACCCTGCCGGCGCCGGGCGCGGCGCTCGACAAACTGCGCTTCGGCTTCGTGTCCTGCTCCAACTACGAGCATGGGTATTTTTCCGCCTACCGCCATCTCGCCGACGAGAACCCCGAATTCGTGCTCTACCTCGGCGACTACATCTACGAATATGTCGAGTTCATCCGCCCGACCGTGCGCCGCCACTCCGACGGCATCGAGGCGGCGACGCTGCCGACCTACCGCGATCGCTACGCCCAATACCGGCTCGACCCGGACTTGGCGCGCCTGCACGCCGAGGCGCCGGCGCTCGTTACCTGGGACGACCACGAGGTGCAGAACGATTACGCCGACAAATGGTCGCAATATTTCGACGATCCGGACCGGTTCCTGATGCGGCGCGCGGCTGCCTACCGGGCGTTCTATGAGCACATGCCGGTGCGGCCGATCCTGTCGCGCCCGGAGGGGCCGGTGATGCGTGTCTACGACCGTGTCGCCTTCGGCGACCTGATCGACGTCTCGATCGTCGACGGCCGGCAATACCGCTCGCGCGAAGCCTGCTACCGGCCGCCGAACAAGGGCGGCGGACATCTCGAGACCGACACCAGCTGCCCCGAGCGGCGCGACGTCGGCCGCTCCATGCTCGGCTTCGCCCAGGAGGCCTGGCTTGCCACCAACCTCGCGCAAAGCAAGGCGCAGTGGACTCTGATCGCGCAGGATGTGCTGATGGCGCAGTTGCGAAAGAAGCAGGACGACGGCTACGCGTTCTGGACCGACGACTGGAACGGCTATCCGGCGAACCGCACCCGGCTTCTCAAACGCATCCAGGATACCCGTGTCGCCAATCCCGTCGTCATCGGCGGCGACGCCCACGCCTATTTCGCCAACGACCTTAAGCTCGATTTCGACGATCCGGCGGCGCCGGTCGTCGCCACCGAATTCGTCGGCACCTCGATCTCCGCCTACGGGTTGCCTTACGACGTGGTCGCGCCGCTGCTGCCGGATAATCCGCATATCCGGTACTTCGAAAGCCGGCGGCGCGGTTATGTCTGTGTCGATCTCGAGCGCGCGCATATGCAGGTGCGCATGCGCGCGGTCTCCGACCCGGCCGATGCCAAGGCCGAGATTTCGACGCTGCAGAGTTTCGTGGTCGAGGCCGGCCATCCGGGCGTGGTCTCGGCGTAAGATTTGGCGAAGTACCCCGCTAACGCTGAGACACCAGACCGGTCTGCCGCAACCCTTCGCCCGCCGCCATCGCGGCGGCGACCGCGACATTGAGCGAGCGCAAGCCCGGCCGCATCGGAATGACGAGGCGCGCGTCGGCTGCGGCGTGGACGGGCTCGGGCACGCCCGCGGATTCGCGTCCGAACATGAGGATGTCGTCTGTCTGGTAGCGATAGTCGAGATAGGAGTGCGACGCGGCGGTCGTGAACAGCACCAGACGATGGCGCTCGCACCGCCGCCACGATTCGAAATCCGGCCACGAGGCGTGCCGCGTGACCGTGACGGCGTCGAGATAATCCATACCAGCGCGGCGGAAGGCGCGGTCGGAGGTCGGGAACCCGGCCGGCTCGATGATGTCGGCGGCAAGCCCGAGGCAGGCGCACAGCCGCAGGATGGTCCCGGCGTTCTGCGGGATATCGGGCTCGTAGAGGGCGACGCGCATGGCGAGGTTCGGCGCCTTGAGGGCTCACGGCTTGCCCTTGTGGGTGCGGTGAAGGCCCACCTTGCACTCTCCGGGCAGGGGTGCCAATAAACGCGGCCGGATTGCGTCGCCTCTGATCTTCCCCAGGTCGGGTGTGGCGGAGCTGCCGCAGGGTCTTTGAGCTGGGCCAAAGCTCTTGGGCTCGCAGTTTTCAGCGCGGATGGGTTGACCGGCAAGACGGACGAGGATCGCACGGTGACAGCAGCCACAAGAGCGGAGCCTTTGCGCCGCGATTTTCTGCGCCGCGATTATCCTTTCCTTGCCGCCGCGGCAGGCGCGGCCAGCTACGCCCGGTAACGCATAAGGTTCGATCATGAGCGGACAATCGATCTACAAGCCGCAGGGCCCTTTCATGCAGTGGTTGGAGCGGCGGCTGCCGGTTGCGAGCCTTGTCCACTCCTCGTTCGTCGCCTATCCGACGCCGCGCAACCTCAATTATTGGTGGACCTTCGGCGCCATCCTCAGCTTCATGCTTGGGGTGCAGATCGTCACCGGCATCGTGCTGGCGATGCACTACACGCCGCACGTCGACTATGCCTTCAATTCCGTCGAAGCGATCATGCGCGACGTCGATTACGGCTGGCTGCTGCGCTACCTGCATGCCAACGGCGCCTCGTTCTTCTTCGTTGCCGTCTACGCCCACATCGCGCGCGGCATGTATTACGGCTCCTACAAGGAGCCGCGCGAGGTGCTGTGGATCCTCGGCGTCATCCTGTTCCTGCTCATGGTGGTGACCGGCTTTATGGGCTACGTGCTGCCGTGGGGGCAGATGAGCTTCTGGGCGGCGACCGTCATCACCAATTTGTTCTCGGCGATCCCGGTCGTCGGCAATGCCGTCGTCACCTGGCTGTGGGGCGGCTACGCGGTCGGCAACCCGACGCTCAACCGCTTCTATTCGCTGCACTACCTGTTGCCGTTCGTGATCGCCGGCGTGGTGGTGCTGCACATCTGGGCGCTGCACGTGGTCGGGCAGAACAATCCGACCGGCGTCGAGGCGAAGGCCGGGAAGGACACGGTGGCGTTCACCCCCTATGCGACCGTCAAGGACGCGTTCTTCACCGGCCTGTTCTGCGTCGTCTTTGCCTGGTTCGTGTTCTACATCCCAAACTATCTCGGCCACACCGACAATTACATTCCGGCCAATCCCGGCCAGACCCCGACCCACATCGTTCCGGAATGGTATTACCTGCCGTTCTACGCCATCCTGCGCGCGATCCCGAGCAAGCTTCTCGGCGTCACCGCGCTCGCCGCCTCGATCATCCTGCTCGCCTTCCTGCCCTGGCTCGACACTTCGCGGGTGCGCTCGGCCAACTACCGGCCGCTCTACCGCCAGTTCCTGTTCGTGTTCTTCCTGGTGGTGATTGGGCTCGGTTATCTCGGCTCGCAGCCGCCGGAAGGCGGCTATGTGATCGCGGCGCGGATCCTTACCTTCTATTACTTCGCGTTCTTGCTCGTGATCCTGCCGCTGCTCGGCCTGTTCGAGACGACCAAGCCGCTGCCGAACTCGATCTCGGAATCGGTGCTGGGCGCAGGCGTCGCGGCCGCGCCGTCGCCGGCGGACGCCAGGCGCTAGGGGAGGAAGCAGTCATGAATTCCCGTCGCGGCATCGTGGTTGCATGCGCGCTCGCTTCGCTCGCCCTCATCGCGGCACGGTCAGCCGGCGCGCAGGAGGCGGACGCGCCGCCGCTGCAACATTGGTCGTTCGCCGGGCCGTTCGGGCTTTACGACACCGTCCAGCTCCAGCGCGGCTTTAAGGTCTATCGCGAGGTCTGCTCCACCTGCCACAGCCTGAAGCTTTTGGCGTTCCGCAACCTCGCCGATCCGGGCGGCCCGAGCTTCTCTGAAGCGCAGGCCGCCACCATCGCCGCCGGGTTCCAGGTCACCGACGGACCGAACGACAAGGGCGAGATGTTTCAGCGGCCGGGCAAGATCTCCGACCATTTCCCGCCGCCCTTCGCCAACGATCAGGCGGCCCGCGCTGCGCTCGGCGGCGGGCTGCCGCCAGACTTGTCGGTGATCGCCAAGGCGCGCGGCTACGAGCGCGGCTTCCCGTGGTTCATCTTCGAGGCATTCACCGAGTATCAGGAGGCCGGCCCCGACTACATTCACGCCATCCTCAACGGTTACACCGACCCGCCGGCTGGGTTCGTGTTGCCGCCCGGCGGCCAGTACAACAAATATTTCCCCGGCCACGCCATCGCCATGCCAAAGCCCTTGAGCGACGGACAGGTCGAATACACCGACGGCACGCAGGCCACCGTCGACCAATATGGCCGCGACGTCGCCGCGTTCCTGATGTGGGCGGCGGAGCCGACGCTCGATGCGCGCAAGCGCCTTGGCTTTCAAGTCATGGTCTTCCTCATCGTGCTGACGGCGCTCCTCTACTTCACCAAGCGGCGGATCTGGCACGCCGTGCATCATCCGCTCGAGTCGCGCCCATAGCGCGGTGTCGGAGCCGCGGATCGGAGCGCGGACGTTGTTGGAATCGGCGAGCAAAAGGTTCAGTGCTATGAGCGACAGCCCTCTCGACATCGACCTCGAGCCGACTGAAGCCGAGATCCTCAGCGAGGCGGTCTCCGACGAGGCGCTGGAGTCTGCTGCCGGCATGGAGGGAGCGCCGCAGGGGTTACCTTGCACCGGCCCGCCATTCCTGGGGGCCACGTTCGGCGCATCGCCCTGCTAGAGGCTCGCCCGGGCCATGACGAGCGTTGCGCTAGAGAACGACCTCAAGACCGCGATCCGCACCATCCCGGATTATCCCAAGCCGGGCATCATGTTTCGCGACATCACCACGCTCCTTGGCGACGCCCGTGCCTTCCGCCGCGCCGTCGACGAATTGGTGCAGCCCTGGGCCGGCGGCAAGATCGACAAGGTCGCCGGCATCGAGGCGCGGGGCTTCATCCTCGGTGGCGCCGTCGCCCACCAGGTCTCGGCCGGCTTCGTGCCGATCCGCAAGAAGGGCAAGCTGCCGTTCAAGCGCGTCACCATCGGCTATTCGCTCGAATACGGCATCGACGAGATGGAGATGCACGAGGACGCGGTGGCGAGAGGCGAGCGCGTGATACTGGTGGACGATCTCGTCGCCACCGGCGGCACCGCCGAGGCTGCGGTCAAGCTCCTTCAGCAGCTTGGCGCCGACGTGCTCGCCGCCTGTTTCATCATCGATCTGCCCGACCTCGGCGGCGCGGCGAAAATCCGCAAGCTCGGCGTGCCGGTGCGCACGCTGATCGCCTTCGAGGGGCACTAGCGGAGCCGGCACGGCCGGCTCCCGCGAAATCAGTTGGCAGGTTGACCGCTAGATGAATGGCGGCGGGTTCAGGTGGCAAAATTCCCGATGCGTCAGCGCATAACCCCAGTCGCCGCAGCGACCGCTGGTCCAATAGCGCCTCAGGTTCATGCGGCACAGCGCATAGTCACGCGTATGCGGCGCGTAGCCGTAGATCCGGCATTGGTCGAACGTCGGCATTATCGCCGCGCCGGCGCTGCCGGCGCCGATCGTCCCGGCGAGCACCAGCAAAACGCGAAGCGGCTTCAATAACGACATCTGCTGCTATCCTCTGGGCCGAGTGCTCGGCCGATTAATCTAGACGCCTGAAGCCGGCGGGAAGGAGGGTTTGCGCTTTTCGAGGTGCGCGGCCAAGCCCTCTGCCGCCTCCGGGCCAGTGAACCCCAGGAATTCCAAAGCGAGCGAGGTATCGAAGGCGGGTCCGGCCTGGCGCAGCCAGTTGTTGAGCGAATATTTGGTCCAGCGGATCGCGCTCTGCGCACCCTCGGCGAGCCGTGCCGCGATTTCGACCGCCTTGCCGTCGAGTTCGGCGTCGTCGACCGCGAGGCTGACAAGGCCGATCCGCTCCGCCTCGGCGCCGAGGAGCTGATCGCAGAGGAGGAGATAATATTTGGCCTTGGCCATGCCGCAGAGGAGCGGCCAGATGATCGCGGCGTGATCGCCGGCGGCGACGCCGAGCCGGGTGTGGCCGTCGATGATCCGGCACTCTTTGCTGGCGATCGAGATATCGGCGAGGAGCCCGCAGACCAGTCCAGCGCCGACGGCGACCCCGCGCATCGCGCTGACGACCGGCTTGCCGCAATCGATCAGGCTGTAGACGATGTCGCGCGCCTCGCGCCAGGCGCGCACGCGGCTCTCGAAGTCGCCGATGATGCCCTTGATCATGTCGAAGTCGCCGCCGGCAGAGAACGTCGGCCCGGCGCCGGTGATGATCGCGGCGTTGGTGTCGGGATCGGCGTCGACGTCGCGCCAGATACGCGCCAGCTCGTCATGCATGGCGCGATCGGCGGTGTTGAGCTTGCCGTTGTCCATGGTGATGCGCAGCACCTTCGGGTGTGGCGCATCGAATTTCAGCCGCGTATAGTTGGAGTAGCGGGCGCTCATCTCGGCATCCATCGCGCGCAGCGAGCTTTAGCCGTTCGGCTGCTTAAGAGCGAGGAATGTGCCGCACATTCATCGATTGTTGCAAAGGATTTTTAATCCGCCGCCCTGCACCCCTGCGCCAATGGTTCGCATAGTGGTCACCGCCATGGCCGCTTTTGCGGTCTTTGATCTGTGGTTTCAGAACGGCATCTATACCCATGCCGCGGCAAGTGCAGCTGTGTCCCTGGTCCATCATGTCGTGCTCGGTTACTGACGCTCGGCGGAGCTCGCGCGCGCTTGCCCCGACACGCTGCCGAGCGACGCGGTGAGCCGGCTCATCAAGAGCCGCAGCTCGAACTCGCGAAATTCGGTGAAGATGGTGTTGATCCAGGCGTGAACTTCGGTCGGGCCGCCGGGTTGCTCATTGATGTAGGCGGCGAACGAGAGACTCGGTCGGTCGATCACGCCGCGCACGATCGGCGACAGCCGCGGGATGCGGATGGCGCCGCATTGCAGGCGCGTCGGCGGAAAATCCTCCTTGGCGAACATGATCGAGACCGATTCATTGTGCACCGGCACGAAATTGATCTCCGGCATGCGGCGGCGGAGCTGCGCATAGGCCGCCACCGTCGCGGCGGCCGGGTCGGTCACGAAGAGCACGATCGGCTCGATCAGGCGCCGCTGCGCCTCTTGCACGAAACCGATCTCCGTCATCACCGCGAAGAACTGGTCGAACGGCGCATAGCCGAGATCAATGACTTTGGTGCTCTTATTGTCGGCGATCAGCCGGTCGAACAACGCCATTTGGCCGCGCGTCTCGGCAATGTCGACTGGCCAAACCAGGCGGGGAAAGCGCGCCGCCAGCGCCGGCTCGCGCGGCTCCAGATCGTAACCCACCAGCGGCCGGCCGCCGGCGCGGAAATATTCGATCAGCAGTCGCGCGATCAGCGTTTTGCCGACGCGCGGCCGTGGCGAAGCGACGATATAGAGGGGAGCGGGCTGCGTCATCCCGGCCGCCGACGATTGGATTTAGCGACGTGGGGCCCGCCGCGCCGGCTTGCCGCAGTCGTCGTGAGGGTAACCCTTGGCGGCTAGGAACGCACGACCTGTACGCGCGCGGTGCTGCCGCCGCTCGCGGCCGGCGCGCTGGCCACGAGGTCGTTGAGCTTGATGCGATCGTACTCCCCCCAGACATTGCCGAGCCAGTGGCGCACATAGCCGCGCAGCACGAAGGAGTAATTCGCCGGTTCGCCTTTGGGCCCCTTGTTGGCAACGAAGGTGAGGAACGGGACCGAAGCGAGCTCGACCTGCTCGAAGGCCATCTCGTTGAGCTTGGGGATGGTGATCTCGACCGCGCCCCTTTGCTTCTTGAAATAGGACGAGTACGTCGCCTGGTCCCATTCGAAGAAGCTGGTGTTGTTGATGAAGTTCTTGACCAGAAAATACTCGGCGTCACCGGTGAAGGGCGCCGTGTCCTCGATTTCGTTGAGCGAGGCGATCGAGGAGCCGAGAATATGGAAGACCGCGAAGGTGATCTGGCCCTTCTTGACCGAATCGAGGAAGCCGACGTCGCGCAAAGCGCGCAGCGTCGGCGACAGGAGCCCGGCGCGCACGTCGATAACGGTGACGCTTGCGTCCGAAAGCGTGTCGAAGATTCGCATCTGGTCGGGGACCGACGTCACGTCGACGATGTCGCTGATATCGGGATGAAATCGCTTCAGCGTGCCCTTCGGCGATTCGGAATCGAAGGCGCGGGTCGGGACGTGATGCGCCGTGAAGTAATCGAGCAGCGTGCGCGCAACCGTGGTCTTGCCGACGCCGCCCTTGTCCGCACCCACCACGACCACCGTTGGTCTCGCCATGGCCGATCCCTCGTTCGCACTCAGTTAACAAAGGTGAGAAGCGTCGCGCCCGTTTCCCCAGACTCATTTTTACACATCCCGGGGAGTCTTTGGAAGCGCGATGTGACGCGAATGTTTGCTGGCGCCCGCGGCGGATTGTGGCGCCATTGCGGCTCAGCCGCGATGCGGCCCCCAGGGCCCGCTGTCGCTGAGGTCGATCTCGGCGGCGGAGGGCGGAGGCAGCGGCCTTTCGCCGGCAGCCGCGCCGGCGTCGTTTCCGGCTGGCGATCCCCATGGCCCCGGAGCCGGCGCTTCCTGGCCGTCGGCGGGCACCTCGTCCTGTTGCGGCTGCGGCGGCAACGCGATCGGGCCTGGATCGTGGCCACCGGCAAACTTCACCAGCGCCGCCACCCGGCGCTCGACCGCGGGATGGGTATCGAACAATTCGCCGAATCCCTCGCGCGGGTTGTCGACGCACATTTCCATCACCGCGGAGGTCGCGCCCGGCAATGCGCCGCGGCCCTCGATCTTGCGCAACGCCGAGATCATGGCGTCGGGGTTTTTGGTGAGCTCGACCGAGCCGGCATCGGCGAGAAATTCGCGCGAGCGCGACAAGGCGAGGCGGATGACGAACGAGAGCACATAGGCGACGACGATGAGGGCGATGGCGATCACGATGGCGAGGCCGGCGCCACCGCCCCGGCGGTCGTCCGAGGACCGGCCGCCGCGGAAGCCAAAGCCATTATAGAACCAGAGGCGGAAGAACAGTTCCGCGAAGAAGGAAATGGCGCCGGCGATGATGACGGCGATGACCATCATGCGCACGTCGCCATTGCGGATATGCGTGAGCTCGTGGCCAAGCACCGATTCGACCTCGGCATCATCGAGCCGGTCGAGGAGGCCCGAGGTCACCGTGATCGCATATTGCTTTTGGCTCATGCCGGTGGCGAAGGCGTTGAGCGCGTCGCTCTCCGTTAGCTTGAGCCTGGGCATGGCGATGCCGCGCGAAATGCACAGATTTTCCAAAAGGTTGTAAAGCCGCGGCGCGTCGGCGCGGGTCACCTCCTGCCCGCCGGTCAGCGCATCGATCATGCTCTGGTGGAAGAAATAGGCGATGACGATCCAGACCGCTGTGCCGAGCGTCGCCAGTGGCGCGGCGCTGACGAGGTCGCTCCAGGCCCGCTGCATCAGCGTGTCGAGGTCGGCGTTGATCGACAGCGCCTCCGCGGTCAGCGCCCCGGCATAGACGAGGACATAGACGAGAAGAAACAGCGCAATAAGAAGCGCCACCGACCGGCGCCGGTTCGATTGGATGTGGCTGTAAAGACCGTAGGCGGCCATGGTCCAAATAACGGCTCAGAACTTCACTTGCGGCGCCTCGCCCACGGTTTTGCGCTCCTCGCCGAGATCGAAATAATCCTTCGGCGCGAAGCCGAGCGAAGCGGCGAACAGCGCCGCCGGGAAGCGCTGAATGCCGGTGTTGTATTCCTGCACCGCGCTGTTGAAGAAGCGCCGCGACGCGGCGATCTTGTTTTCGATATCGGTCAGCTCCGCCTGCAGCTGCTGAAAATTGGCGTTGGCCTTGAGATCGGGATAGGCCTCCGCCAGCGCGAACAACTGCCGCAGCGCGCCGGAGAGCATGTTCTCAGCCGCCGCCTTCTGTTCCGGACCCTGCGCCGCCACCGCGGCGTTGCGCGCCTTGACCACCTCCTCGAGCGTGCCGCGCTCATGCGCGGCATAGCCCTTCACCGTCTCGACCAGGTTGGGGATGAGATCGTGCCGCTGCCGCAACTGCACGTCCACGTCGGCAAAGGCCTGGTTGACCCGTTGCCGCATCGAGACGAGGCCGTTGTAGATCGCGATCACCCACAGGACCAAAACCACGATGACGGCGAGGACGATTAGTGTCGAGGCGCTCATGGACGGTAACCTCCGGCATCCTGACGGAAAGCTTGGCTTGCGCGGCCGCAACTGGCCGCATGACAAAACACGCGTGACGCGCGCGCCGCGCGCGGCGCTGGCATCGCCGCTGCGCCTTAGATAAGGCGATTAACCGATCCCGTTAAGGTTAGATGGCGATGGTTATCGCGCGGCCGCCGCCGGTCGTCTAGGGAATCCGGGGCAAGCAGGTGAGCGTCATGGCCGACCATGGTCTCGGCGTCTTCTCGGCGGACAGCACGGCGAGCGATGCCGCGTTGGCCGACGGAGACACCGTCACCGCAGCCCGGCGCGCCGGCACCGACGTTGGCGCCGACGATGCCGCCCGGCTCGCATCCGCCGAATCCGATCAGCTCGCCCGCGACATCGCCGCAATCGAGCGCGCCGCTGCGGCGCTGCGCAAGGCCGAGCCGGCGCTCGAATCCTGGTCGAACCCGCCGGCACAGACGAGCCGCAAGCCGCGTCCGGTGTGGCTCTTGATCGGCGTATTGTGGGTGTCGACCGCGCTGGTGACCGTCGGCGCCGCCGTCGCCATCGCCGTCTTGGTCGGGTAGCTGCGCCGGCGCATGGCGCCGCAGCTCACGCCGCCTGCACCTCGGCCAGAAAGCGGCGCACTTCGCTTTGCAAGCTTTCGGCTTCGACCGCGAGCGCGTCCGCAAGCCCCTTGACGTCGGCGGCGGTCGTGCGCGCTCCCGCGCTTGCGCCGGCGACGCGGCTGATGGCGCTGGCGCCGCTGCGCGCTTCCGAGGACGCGCGGTTGACGCCCTCGGCGATCGAGATCACCGCGTTGTTCTGTTCCTCGACCGTCGCGGCGACGGCGGCGGCGATTTCCGACATGTCGTCGATGATCGAGGAGATCTGTTCGATCGCTTGCGCCGCGTCCGCGGTTGCCGACTGGATCGAGCCGATCTGCGCGGCGACGTCCTCGGTCGCCCGCGCCGTCTGCGCGGCGAGCGATTTGACCTCCGAGGCGACCACGGCGAAACCGCGGCCGGCTTCGCCGGCGCGCGCGGCCTCGATGGTGGCGTTGAGCGCCAGGAGATTGGTCTGACCGGCGATCGACTGAATGAGGCCGATCACCTCGCCAATGCGGTTGGCCGCGTGGCCAAGCTCGGACATGGTTTTGACCGTGCGCTGCGATTCGGCGACCGCCCGGCTCGCCACGTCGGTCGATTTCGTCGCCTGGGTCGCAATCTCGCCGATCGAGGCCGCCAGCTCCTCGATCGAGCTCGCAACCGTGGTGACGTTGACCGAGGCGGCGCCAACGCTGTTCTCCGCGTCGTGCGCCTGGGCGGAGACGGCGTCGGCCGCCTCGTTGAGCCCGGTCGAGGCGCTCTCCAGGTGTTCGGCGGAGCCGCGCAGGCGGCCCAAGGCCTGTTCGACCGAGGTGCGGAACTGCCGGATCATCGCGGCGACGGCTTCGCCGCGCTGCTCGCGAGCGGCATTGGCCTTGGTTTCGACCGCCGCCAGCCGCCCGCGCTCGATCATGTTGTCGCGGAACACCACCAGCGCCCGCGCCATGGCGCCGAGCTCGTCATGGGTGCGGGTCTCCGGGATATCGGGCGTGGTGTCGCCGCCGGCGAGCCGCTTCATCACCGCGGCAAGGTCATCGAGCGGCCGGGTGATGCTGCGGCCGATCCGCCAGCTCAACCCGAGCCCGATCAGCGCCACCGCGCCGCCCATCGACAGGATGAAATGCCGAATCCGCGCGCGCGAAACCGTCAGCGTGGTCGCGGCCTCGCTGGCGCTGAACTGTGCCGTCTCGACGATGCGATCGGCCTCGATCACCACCCGCTCGGCGTCGCGGGTGATCAGCGCCAGAAGCGGCTCGATCTTGTTCATCGCCGCCACCCATTGCACAAAGGCGCCGTGGTAGGCCTGCACCTTCTCGTTGAGCTGGCGTTTCATCGGCGGAGCGCCGTCGACCGACTCGAACAGATCGTTGAAGTTCCCGACCTCGTCGAGGAAGCGACGCTCGGCCGCCGGCGCATGGGTAAGCCGGTACTCGATCTCGTCGCGGCGCATGCTCATGAGCGAGGCGGTGAGCTTGCCGATATCGGCCTGGCCGACCCAGGACAAATCCTGGTGGATGATTGTCTCGACCGCGCGGCTGGTGGCGCCGAGCACGCCGGTCAGGCCCTCGGTTTCGCTAAAACCGAGCGTTCGCTCCTCGCCCACAACGCTTGCGAATCGGGTGCCGAGCTGTTGCACCATGGCGCGCAAGGCTGGGATCGATTCCTGATCGGCCGCGGCGAGCCCCGTCTCGATGCGGTCGAGGCTTTGCAGCGCGAGGTCTTGCCCTTGGGCAAACTCGCGGACCTGCCCGTCGGAAGGGTGGCCAACGAACTGCACCGTGGCGACGCGCATCATCAGCAGCCCGGCCTTGAGATCGCGGCTGGCATTGGCGACCTCGGTGTCGCGGTGCACGCTCATGAACGCGCGGCCGACCTCGCGGTCGCCGGTCATGAAGGCGATGCCGATCGCCGACAAGCCGATGACCGGAATGACCCCGAGTACGATGATGCGGGCGCGAACGGAGAGCCGGGCGAAGGTGTCGGCGATGGACATTGGCTGGCCGGTAAGGTTCCGCAGAAGGAGGCAAGGACCCAGGAAATTCGAGCCAGCAGAGCGTAAAATGGTTAAAATTTGCCAAGATTCATGCCGTTCGGGCCGGCATTTTGTTGCACTGCACGCGCAACGCCGGTAGGCAATTCACAGCTATCCGCTTGAAGTGGTGAGAGCCTTATGCCGCTTGCCGCGTCGCCCATTCCCGACGATCACGAATTGATGACCGCGCTCGGCCAGGCGGTAACAGCCTGTGAGGCCTTGTTCGCGGATGCGCGCCGCGCGGTAGCGGACCGCGTCACCGCCGACGGCCGGCCAATGACCCGCGCATTAGACCGCGAGCAGCGGGCGACGCACGGTCTCGCCTGGCTCGCGACCTATGTGGAAGCCGTGCGGCGGCTCGCCGCTTACGCCGAACGCCTGGCAGAGGCGGGCGGCCTTGGCGAGATCGAGGAGCTGATCGTGCGGATCGGCGCCGGCGAATACCTGGCGCAGATCGTCGGCGGCATACCGATGAGCCAGGGCGAGATCGTACGGCTTTCCGATCTCGGCCTTTCCGCCGCCGCGGTGTCGGCGCGGCTCACGCCCGGCTTCGAGCACCTGGTGGCCACCGGCAATTCGGCTCCGCGTCGCGCCCGGCTGGTCGAGCTGACGCGCCGGCAGCGCGACGCGACGGTCGGCGGCTGCGGCCTCGACGAGACCCTCGATTCGATCCGCGAGGAAATGCGCAAATTCGCCGACGACAAGGTCGTGCCCTATGCGCAGGAGTGGCATCTGCGCAACAACTACATCCCGCTCGAAATCATCGCGCAGATGTCCGATCTCGGCGTGTTCAGCCTCACCATTCCGGAAGACTATGGCGGCATGGGGCTCGGCAAGGAATCGATGTGCGTTGTTTCCGAGGAGCTCTCGCGCGGCTATATCGGCGTCGGCAGCCTCGGCACCCGTTCCGAGATTGCGGCCGAGCTCATCCTCGGCAGCGGCACCGAGGAGCAGAAGCGCAAATGGCTGCCGAAGATCGCCTCCGGCGCCGTGCTGCCGACCGCAGTGTTCACCGAGCCGAATACCGGCTCCGATCTTGCTTCGCTCAAGACCCGCGCCGTGCGCCAGGGCGACACCTACAAGGTCTACGGCAACAAGACCTGGATCACCCACCCGGTGCGCGCCGACCTGATGACGCTTTTGGTGCGCACCAATCAGGCCGAGAAGGGCCATCGCGGCCTCTCGATGCTGCTCGCGGAAAAGCCGCGCGGCGACGACGGCAATCCGTTTCCGGCCGCCGGCATGTCCGGCACCGAGATCGAGGTGCTCGGCTATCGCGGCATGAAGGAATACGAGATCGCCTTCGACGGCTTCGCGGTGAAGGCCGAAAATCTCCTGGGCGGCGTCGAGGGGCTCGGGTTCAAGCAGCTGATGACCACTTTCGAGTCGGCGCGCATCCAGACTGCGGCGCGCGCCGTCGGCGTCGCGCAGGCCGCGCTCGAGCAGGGTCTCGACTACGCGACGACGCGGGTCCAGTTCGGCGAGCCGATCGCCAATTTCCCGCGCGTCGCCGACAAGCTCGCCATGATGGCGGCCGAGATCATGATCGCGCGCCAGCTCACCTATTACGCGGCGCGGCAGAAGGATTCCGGACGGCGCTGCGACCTCGAAGCCGGCATGGCCAAGCTCCTCGCCGCCCGCGTCGCCTGGTCGGCGGCCGACAACGCCGTGCAGATCCACGGCGGCAATGGCTTTGCGCTCGAGTTCCCGGTCTCGCGCATCCTCTGCGATGCCCGCATTCTCAACATCTTCGAGGGCGCCGCCGAGATCCAGGCGCAGGTGATCGCGCGGCGCCTGCTCGACGGGTCGAACTAAAATGTAGCCCGGGTTGAGCCAACGGGTCCGGCCCAAAGTGGCCGGCCCGATGATAAGGCTCCGCGAAACCTGGGAACGACTTGTCGCCTCACGCGCCGGCCCGGATTTCGCTTCCGCCCGATCCGGGCTACAAGTCGGCCATGTCCGAGTTTCTCTCTCACGGCCTCGTCCCGATCGCCATTGGCGCGGTCGCGGTGGTGCTGCTTCTCGGGCTCGTCAATATGATGCGCGGCGGCTCCGGCAACACCTCGCAGAAGCTGATGCGGCTGCGCGTCCTCCTCCAATTCGTCGCCATCGTGATCATCATGTTCACGATCTGGGTGATGGCGAAGTAAGCGATGGTCGTCCTCAACAAGATCTACACCCGCACCGGCGACGACGGCACCACCGCGCTCGGCAGCGGCGAGCGGCGCAAGAAATACGATCTGCGCATCGCCGCCTATGGCACGCTCGACGAGGTCAACGCCGCGCTCGGCATCGCGCGGCTCCATACCGGCGGCGACGCCGCGCTCGACGCCGCGCTCGCCCGCATCCAGAACGATCTCTTCGACCTCGGCGCGGATCTGTGCACGCCCGGCAAGGGCAAGGGACCGGGCGGCGCGCGGCTGACGGTCACGGACAAACAAGTGACCTGGCTCGAGAGCGAAATCGACCGGCTCAACGCCGAGCTTCACCCGCTGCGGTCATTCGTCCTTCCCGGCGGCAGCGCCGCGGCGGCCTATCTGCATCTCGCCCGCACCATGTGCCGGCGCGCCGAGCGCCTGATCGCCGAGCTCAAGGATAAAGTCGACGAGAGCGTCACGCCCGAGGTGCTCAAATACGTCAACCGGCTGTCCGACTTCCTGTTCGTCGCCGCGCGTCACGCCAATGACAAGGGCGCCGGCGACGTTCTGTGGCAGCCGGGCCAGAATCGCTGAACCGAAACCGGGAGGAATTTTATGGGACGACTCGACGGCAAGGTCGCGATCATCACCGGCGCGGCAAGCGGCATCGGCCGCGCCAGCTCGATCCTGTTCGCGCGCGAAGGCGCCCGTCTCGTCGTCGTCGACAAGAATGCCGAGGGCGCCGGCGAGACCGCCAAGATGATTGCGAAGAACGGCGGCACCGCGCAAAGCATGGGCGCCGACGCCGGCCGTGAGGACGACGTCAAGGCCTACGTCAATCAGGCGCTCAAGAGCTTTGGCGGTCTCGACATCGTTTACGCCAATGCCGGCGTCAGCGGCGGCCTGGTGCCGTTGTTCGAGCAGACCGTCGAGCAATGGCAGCAGATCCTGCAGACCAATCTGCTCGGCCCGTTCCTGGCGATCAGACACGCCGCCCCGTACATGGTGGAGAAGGGCCGCGGCTCGATCGTGCTCACCGCCTCGGTCGCTGGATTGCGCGCGAATGCCGGCGGCGCGCCCTATAGCGCCAGCAAGGCCGGCGTCATCAGCCTGGCGCAGACCGCGGCGACGGCGCTTCTCGGCACCGGCGTGCGCGTCAATGCGATCTGTCCGGGCCTGATCGAAACCGGCATGACCCAGCCGATCTTCGAGCGGGCGCGCGAGCGTGGCACGCAGGACAAGATCGGCCAGCTCAACCCGCTGCAGCGCGCCGGGCGGCCCGAGGAAATCGCGGCCATGGCGCTGTTCCTGGCGAGCGACGAGTCCTCCTACGTCAACGGCCATGCCTTTCCGGTCGATGGCGGCCTCGCGAGCACGCTGCCCTTCGTCCGACCGATCCGTTGACCGCAAGCGCGACGGCCGGTACTTTCCCGCACCGCAGCATCGCCAGTACGCAGAACAAGCGGCCGAGAACAGCCGAAGCAACCATATCCAGCCATGAAAATCCTCGTGCCCGTGAAGCGGGCGGTCGACAAGGATGTGAAAATCCGGGTCAAGGGCGACGGCTCCGGCGTCGAGCTGGCCAACGTCAAAATGTCGATGAATCCCTTTGACGAGATCGCCGTCGAGGAGGCAATCCGGCTCAAGGAAGCGGGCAAGACGAGCGAGATCGTCGCCGTCTCGATCGGCCCCGCGCAGGCCTCGGAGACGATCCGCACCGCGCTTGCGATGGGCGCCGACCGCGGCATCCTGGTCAAGGCCGACGGCTATGTCGAGCCGCTCGCGGTGGCGAAGATTCTCAAGGCGGTCGCCGCGGCGGAACAACCGGGCCTCGTCATCATGGGCAAGCAGGCGATCGACGACGACTGCAATCAGACCGGCCAGATGCTGGCGGCGCTGCTCGGCTGGCCGCAAGGCACCTTCGCCTCGAAGGTCGCGCTCGACGGCGATGCGCTCATGGTCACGCGCGAAGTCGACGGCGGCCTGCAGACGGTGAAACTGAAATTGCCGGCGATCGTGACTACCGATCTGCGCCTTAACGAGCCGCGCTACGCATCGCTCCCCAATATCATGAAGGCGAAGAAGAAGCCGATCGACGAGAAGACCGCCGCCGACTACGGCGTCGACGTCAAGCCGCGGCTCGAAGTGGTCAAGACCGCGGAGCCGCCGGTGCGCAAGGCGGGCGTCAAGGTGAAAAGCGTCGCCGAGCTCCTCGACAAGCTCAAGAACGAGGCGGGAGCGATCTGAAAATGCCGACGCTCCTGCTTGCCGAACACGACAACAAAACGCTCAAGGACGCGACCAACAAGACGCTGACTGCCGCCAAGGCGCTCGGCGCCGAGGTGCACATCCTGGTCGCCGGCGATCAATGCAGGGCGGTCGCCGATGCCGCGGCCAGGCTCGACGGCGTCAAGAAAGTGCTGCTGGCGGACGCCCCACTCTACGCGCATATGCTGGCGGAGCCGACCGCGGCGCTGATCGTTTCGCTGGCGCAGCCCTACGAGACGATCATGGCGGCGGCGACGACCAGCGGCAAGAACATCATGCCGCGGGTCGCGGCGCTCCTCGACGTGATGCAGATTTCCGACGTCACCAAGATCGTGGCGCCGGACACCTTCGAGCGGCCGATCTATGCCGGCAACGCCATCCAGACCGTGCGCTCGGGCGATCCCAAGAAGGTGATGACGGTGCGCACCGCATCCTTCCAGGCGACCGGCGAAGGTAGCGCCGCGGCGCCGGTCGAAGCGGTCGCCGCCGCCGCCGATCCCGGCACCTCCGGGTTCGTCGGTGAGGAGCTTTCCAAGTCGGAACGGCCGGAACTCACCTCGGCCAAGATCATCATTTCCGGCGGCCGGGCGATGCAAAGCCGTGAGAACTTCACCAAATATATCGAGCCGGTCGCCGACAAGCTCGGCGCCGCGGTCGGCGCTTCACGCGCCGCGGTCGATGCCGGCTACGCGCCGAACGACTGGCAGGTCGGGCAGACCGGCAAGGTGGTGGCACCCGACCTCTATATCGCTGTCGGCATTTCCGGTGCTATCCAGCACCTCGCCGGAATGAAGGATTCCAAGGTCATTGTCGCGATCAACAAGGACGAGGAAGCCCCGATTTTCCAGGTCGCCGACTACGGGCTGGTCGCCGATCTTTATCAGGCCTTGCCGGAGCTTGCGACCGAGCTCGGCAAAATGGGTCGTTGACCGAAAGCGGCGCGGGATCGTCGAAAGGTAAGCGAACATGGCCGAGGTCAAAGAGCGACCGAAGACGCGCACCGAAGCTGCGAGCGCCGCGCTGCCGGCGATCCGCAAGATCGGCGTCGTCGGCGCCGGCCAGATGGGCAGCGGCATCGCCCATGTCTGCGCGCTTGCCGGTTTTCACGTGCTGCTCAACGACATCGCCGCCGAGCGCATCTCCGAAGGGCTCGCCACCATCAGCGGCAATCTGGCGCGTCAGGTCAGCCGGCAGCGGATCACCGACGAACAGCGCCAGGCGGCGATCAAGCGCATCACGCCGGCAAATTCGCTCGAGGCGCTTGCCGACTGCGATCTGGTGATCGAAGCCGCCACCGAGAAGGAGGAGATCAAGCGCAAGATCTATGGCGCGCTGTGCCCCACGCTCAAGCGCGACGCCCTTCTCGGCACCAGCACCTCCTCGATCTCGATTACCCGGCTTGCTTCCGCCACCGACCGGCCCGAGCACTTCATCGGCATCCACTTCATGAATCCGGTGCCGCTGATGGAGCTGGTCGAGGTGATCCGCGGCATTGCCACCGATGACATGACCTTCGAGACCACCAAGCAGTTCATCGGCAAGCTCGGCAAGCGGATCGCGGTCTCGGAGGATTTCCCCGCCTTCATCGTCAACCGCGTGCTGCTGCCGATGATCAACGAAGCGATCTATACGCTCTATGAAGGCGTCGGCAATGTCGAGGCGATCGACACCGCGATGCGGCTCGGCGCCCATCATCCGATGGGGCCGCTCGAGCTCGCCGACTTCATCGGCCTCGACACCTGCCTGTCGGTAATGCAGGTGCTGCACGAGGGGCTCGCCGACTCAAAGTATCGGCCCTGCCCGCTGCTGGTGAAATATGTCGAGGCCGGCTGGCTCGGCCGCAAGACCCAGCGCGGTTTCTACGATTACCGCGGCGAGAAGCCGGTCCCGACCAGATAGTGTGCAGCTAGTCGCAGCACGATTCCTTTGCCGGCGGCTCGTACGTCGCCGTGGCGTCGACCGCGGCGCCGTCGTAGCGGTCGTGATGGCGCACCCAAGCCATCGTGTAGGCCAAGCTTCCTTCGTCGCGGCCCTTCGGTGCGATGTCGAGTAGATTGTAGGCGCCGATCAGGATGTCGAGCCCGCGGCCATAGGCCGAATAGGTGTGAAACACCTCGCCGGCCGCGTTCTTGTAGAACACGCTGGCGCCCGGACGCTCCTCGCTCGGGAATTCGGTCAGCTCGTAGTTGTACATCACCTTGCCGGCCGCCTGCTCCTGCGGCGAGGCCGACACCTGATAGTCGTAGTTGAAATCGCTGCCGAATGACGACACCCATTTGAAATGCCAGCCCATGCGCCGCTTGAACGCCTCGATCTGCTGGAGCGGCGCGCGCGAGACGACGACGAAGGCGACGTCGCGCTGCGCGAGGTGGATCGCGGCGCCGTCGAAATGATCGGCGAGCAGCGAGCAGCTCGGACAGCCTTCTTCCCAATCGGGGCCGAGCATGAAGTGATAGATGATCAGCTGGCTCTTGCCGCCGAACAGATCGGCGAGCGTCCCCTTGCCGTTCGGGCCGTCGAACACATACGGCTTGTCGACTTTCACCCAGGGCAGTTCGCGGCGCTTGCGGCTGAGCGCGTCGCGGGCGCGGGTAAACTCCTTTTCCTCGGCGAGGTGCGCCTTGCGCGCGACGAGCCATTCGTCGCGGGAGACGATTCGGTGCGGTTCCATGTCGCGTCCTCCAGGCTGCTCGGTTTATCTGATCTGCCACAAATTCAGCGCTGCCATCGCGGCAATCGCGATCCAGGTCAGCGTCGGCCCGGTGACACGGCCGAAATTCGTCTCGACCGTGTTCCACATCCCCCACACATGCAGCACACGGCCGACAATGAGCGCGATGCCGGCCGCGTGCAGTGCCGGATGCAGGCCGCCATCGAGCTCGTAAAGGCCCATCAGGATGAGGCCGAGCGGCAGGTATTCGGCGGCGTTGCCGTGCAAGCGGATCATACGCTGCATTTGCGGATTGCCGCCG
>Ga0187781_10000388_pt1 | contig 31288 bp, 25 predicted proteins | sample 0715_SJ02_MP02_2_FD_132447 | JGI IMG/M metagenome (GOLD analysis project Ga0187781, IMG submission 132447) | Tropical peat soil microbial communities from peatlands in Department of Meta, Colombia - 0715_SJ02_MP02_20_MG | ecosystem: Environmental > Terrestrial > Soil > Wetlands > Peat | place... | reverse complement strand
GCTATGGATCACTGGCGAGCCATTTAGCATCTCGGCGGCCATTGGATTTGTATCGCTCTTTGGAATATCGGTCATGGACGGTATTCTCATGCTGACGTTTTATAACCAAGGCAAGTTAGCCGGACTGGCGCCGCTCGAAGCGATGTACCAGGCAGCAACACACCGCATGCGGCCGCTGCTGATGACGAGCCTATCGGCCTGTATCGGGCTGCTTCCCGCTGCACTCTCTCACGGCATTGGTAGCCAAGTGCAGCGTCCGCTAGCCATTGTGGTCGTGGGTGGGATGTTGCTGGGCCCTGTCATGTTGCTGCTTGCGGTACCGCCGCTGCGGATGGTGTTCATGGGCAAGGACAAATAACTTGAGGGCAACTTTGCGTCAACGCACCGTCTCGGCCAATGCGTTGGCCGGACGGTCACGGCGAAGTGAAGGCTGAGCGATGAAAATCCGATCCGGTCTTTTCACGCCCATCGTTGTTGCTGCGCTCATGCCCGCTGTCACTTGGGCGCAAACCGACGGCAGGGCGATGGCCGAAAGCGAGCAAAAAAGTGCCGTCGGCCTTTTGAGCCACAGTGACCAGGCCGGGACGCAGGCGGGCCCAAAGGTCGCTGTTGCGCCCTGGCGCAAAACCGCGAAGCCGGGTCCGACCAACCTGCCGGCGACAAAGCCGGGCCAGCGCGCTGAAAGTTCGCTTGCGCACAGCCCGAGTGCGGTGAAGCACAATACTGGAATCAACTCGGCGGCAGCGGCTGGTTTGACCAAGGCGCGGGAACTGGGAGTTGCCGGGCCGGCGCATCGCAACGCAACGGCCGCTAGCTCTTCGGTGCAATATGGCGTGCCGATATCGACGCGTCGGGGACCGGGCGCCCTCATGGCGCACGAGCCCCTGGCGCTAACTGCGCCGCGTCTGGCCTCCTCCTCGGTGGGGGGCGGCACAGCGTCGGCGCCGGCCAATGTCATTGCGCGCCATTCGGCGGTCAGCGCGGCCGTAGGGGGCACACCTAGTTACGAGCCGCCCCGAAACGCCACGCTCGCCGTCATTGGCGGAACAATGATGAAACGCAATAAGCTCTAGTTTCGCGTTGCCGCGACGCACGAGCACACGCAATAAGCGTCGTCTCCCTACGACGAAAGCTCACGGATAATAGCCGCACCAAACCCCGAAACGACGGTTGTTCGTGCCCACCATGCGCGCGTTTTTTCTTTTGGCTCTCGCGTTGTCATTTCCCGCGGCCGCGATCGCCGAGCAGCCGCATCGCGCAGACATCGGTGATAGCTGTCGGCACGCTGCTCAGATCGAGACAGATCGGGGGAAAAAACCAACGTATGACGTGGAACGGATGTTGCAAAAAAACCTGCTGCTCTTCGAGGGGGCCGGGGAATCCGGAGAAAACGAGCAGGTCCTGTATCGGTGTTCCGATAAGGATGGCAACGTCATAGGCTACTCCACCAGGGTCTACTCGCCGAGCGAGCAACTTGCCTGGAGCGCATTTGCGCGGGCGAAGGCACAAATGCAGAGCCAGTACGGTGCGCCACCAATTGAAACCGAGGCCTTTGGCGTGCCGCAGCGCATCCGATTTTGGAGGGCGTACTCGGCGGTATTCTCTGTCGATGAGCTTTCCCAGTGGGAAAACGCGCCAGGGCAAAGTGTCTCGGTCAGAATCCAAAAACTTCGCGACAGTGCTCAGTGGCAAGTGGTTACGACCAACATGCCGGCATCCGCTGAGAGCGTACATGAGCCGCGCGATCAGGAGTTGCGAATCTTAGCGCGCGCGGCCGTCGTAGCGGTTTCCTCTGCCGCACTGACGGCGGCTTTGGCAATGACTCGGATGCATCCTTTTCGCTGGCTGATCGCACTCGTGGTGCCGCTGGCCCTCGGATGCGAATCGCTTTGGGCTCTGCCTTGGAACGCGCAACGCTCACCCGAGTTGATCGGTTGGAACCTTTTTGCAGTCGCGGCCTGTTTTGTTTTGGGCGCGATGGCTTCGTTTCTCGTCATTTGGCGGCTAGGTGGTCAACTGGCTCCCCGTGACATGCCCGCGTCAGTTAAATCGCCAGCCGCAAAGCCGCCCCTTGTCTTGGGACTAGTTCTGTTTGCTGCGCTGGTGGCCTGGCTCTGGTGGCAGTTTCGTCCCGGAAACGATCCCGGCAACCTGGCGGGAGGTTTTTCGCTGAAATTAGCGCTACCTCCCCTGGTATTGCTCGTCGCCACGGTGCTGACGGTACTTGGGACCATTCGCCAATCGAGCGTACCGACTGCGGCGGTCAGCGCGTCTTTGCCCGACCGTGCCCTTGCCATCATCGGAGTTCTCGCCAGTGTGGTGGGCGTCACGCTGTGTGTCACGATTGGCGCCGAAATCGCTCTGTCGCTATAGGGCACGCCCGCCTGCGTGGAGTCGACACAAAATCACATTTTGCGAGTTTGAATTTTCGTTTGTACCGAGCTGGACGCTCTACCGCGACAACGGTGCGAATTCCGCGCGGGTATTTTGCACGCGCCGCCTGGGCCTATGCGCTGGACCGCGGACCTGCCGCGCGGTGGCATTTACAGTTTGATGAGTTTTCCCTGGACGGCCAAAGCCACCGCCTGGATGCGCGTGAGCGCCCCAAGCTTGGTGCGCGCCTCGTCCAAAGAAAAATCAACGGTGCGCTTGGTCAAGCCCATGGACCGCGCGATCTCGTCAGAGGTCATTCCATGCGCCGACCGGGTCAGCATTTCTGTCTGGCGGGGACTGAGCACCGGCTTACGCGCTTTTCTCATGGCCTGTGCATTGCCAACTATGGCTCAATTAGTCTTCGCGCGGCTGCCTTGACGACCGCCTCCACGCGGGTGACAGCACCCAATTTCGCGCGCGCGGAATCCAGGTGGGCGTCGACGGTCGCCTTGGTCAAACCGACGATTTGTGCGATCTCCGACGACGTCTTGCCGCGCGCCGACCAGGTGAGTGCCTCGATCTCACGGTCGGTTAGCTTGAGCGGGGGCGCCTCCTCCTTCAGGGGTTGCGCCCGGGCCAAGCGGGTATTGATGATCTCAGCGAGCAGTTCGAAATCAATTGGTTTGGTCACATAGTCGTCGGCGCCCAGGGTTCTGCCCTTGAGTTCGTGTTCGCGATCCGTCAACGCTGTCAGAAAAATAAACGGCATGTTGGCAAAGCGCGGGGCAATGGCCGTCAGGCTCTCGAGCACCTGAAAGCCCGACATCGTCGGCAAGTTTATGTCGCACAGAACCAGATCCGGGGGTTCCTTGAGCAGCGCCGCCATCCCCTCACGGCCATCGTATGCAAGGCGCACGGCAAAGCCCCGCGCGACGAGATCTTCGGCCAGCAAAGCCGCGACCTCGCGATCGTCCTCGATGCATAAAATGATCTTTTGAGGCTTTGACATGTGGAGGTACCGGCACGCATGGCGCGGCTAGTAGGCGCAACTTTTTTGCATCGCATGAGAGGACCGATGTACCTCCATGCTTGAGTTGATTATCAGCAACGTTCCGGTGTCACGCCACTGTGATTAGACATAGGTATTTGTCACAGTAGACTCGGCCCGCTCCGGCCGAGCCATGCGAGCGGTTTGTCGGGCGATTGCACGAAAAAATTGTGCGCTGCCGCCTACCACTGCGCCGGACCAGCGCATGGCGTGCGCAACGAAGTGGCGAGGTCATCAAAGGCTGCGTTGTCACGAAGCACGGAACCAAATCTTTGAGGCGACCTCGATACGAATAGCGATGGGCTGGACGTATCATCACTTCGTAGGTTCTGGCACACAAAACGCCGCCATTGGAAAATCGCTACGGGCGAACGACCGCGGAGGCAGCAAGACCTATCCTTGCGCTTGCGGTCCCGATGGGCAGCACGGCTTGTGCTCCACGCGAAACCCGCGGATCAGCGTTTGCTGTTTTCGTTTCCTTCACGCCGCGCGAATGCGTCCAAGATCGTGTCGTTGCGAACCTTCGCCGCGGGTGCGCAGCTGGATTCCTTCGGGTGGGCCGCCACGAGCGGCGGGATTGCGGATTAGCAAATTTCAACAACCTTGCGGTGCTTTTTTGCAAAATCTTTAGACTGCCGCGCCTAGGATCTGCGAAAGGGGCGGATCCGTGAGCACTCGCAGGGCATGTACGGGCCGCGGACTGGGGCAATGTGCTCCTTAGGGGCTAGGCTTGGGTGACGGCGCGATATGCAGGCGCCCAAAGGGCGGGATCGCGGGGAGCGATCTCGCAGTCAGCGTAGGGATTGCGATCAGTATCCGCCAGCGGCGGTGGCCACCATGTCGATTGTCCTCGTGCTCGTGTTATTGGTCGTTGCTTTTTTGCTGTTGGGCGGATTGGTTCGCTTCTGCGAAAGCATCATTGGGCCTGTCGTCGCAACCGCAACGACCTCCTCGACTATCGATGCCGACAGCACGAAGGCCACCAGCGATTGCTGAGGAGCGCTCGCCGAAGTGTTCTTTGCAGATCCTGATTTAACATTGGCAGAGCATCGTGGCTTCCTATGTACTTTTCAGCGTCGTGGTGGGACTGGTCTTTTACCTCTTTTACGCCGTAATCCACCCCGATAAGTTCTAGCGCTCTTTCATGACCTCCCAGTCGTGGTTGCAGGTCGCGCTGACGCTGTTGAGCGCGCTGGTCATCAGCGTCCCGGTGGGCAAGTACCTCTCGCGGGTTGTGACCGAGCGCAAGAGCGTCGCCGATCGCCTGTTCGATCCCATCGACAACTTGTTGTACCGCATAATCGGCGCGCGGATTTCTCGCTCGGCGATGAATTGGAAGGTCTACACGGTCCACATGCTGGTGACGAATCTGGTGATGGCGATGCTCATTTACCTGATTCTTGTTTTGCAGGACCACTTGCCACTAAATCCGCTGCACTTGCCCGGGGTTGAGCCGCTGCTCGCCTTCAATATTGCGGTCAGTTTCATCACCAACACGGATTGGCAGGCCTACGGCGGGGAAGTCACCCTTTCGAACTTTAGCCAGATGGCGGCGATCACATTTCCGATGTTCACCTCCGCGACGACCGGATTCGTGGTCGCGATGGCCTTCATTCGCGCTTTTACGATCAAAAACGGTGGCACCGATATCGGTAATTTTTATCGAGACCTGATTCGTTTTACCACCCGCGTGCTCTTGCCGGCCGCGCTGGTGCTGGGCCTCGTGTTGATTGAACAGGGTACGCCGCAAACACTTGCTGCCCAAATCAGTGCGCAGACCGTCGAAGGACCCAAACAATCCATCGCCCTGGGGCCCGTTGCTTCGCTCGAGACAATCAAACACCTGGGCACAAATGGCGGAGGATTTTTCAACGCCAATTCCTCTCATCCCTATGAAAACCCGACGCCATTAACCAACCTCGTGCTCACCCTGCTGATGATTGTTCTGCCCGCCTCCATCGTGCTTTGTTTTGGCGAGATGATCGGCAACCGACGGCAAGGATGGATGCTCTACGGCGTAATGGGTGCAATGCTGCTCATGGTCCTGCCCATCGCGATCGGTTCCGAACAGGCCGGTACGCCCGTACTGCAGGCGGCCGGTATCGAGATGACGGCAACGCAAACGCAATCGGGCGGAAACATGGAAGGCAAGGAGGTGCGGTTTGGTATCGTCCAAAGCAGTCTGTTTGCAACCATCACGACCTCCTTCACCACGGGAAGCGTGAACTCGATGCATGATAGTTTCACACCGCTTGGCTCGCTGCCCACCTTTGTCGGCATGATGTTGCAATGCATTTTCGGCGGTAAGGGTGTTGGTTTTCTCAATGCTCTGGTCTACGGCATCATCGCAGTGTTCGTCGCGGGCCTCATGGTGGGTCGCACCCCGGAGTTTCTTGGCAAGAAGATTGAAAAGCCCGAGATCATCTTGGTTTCGCTGGCGCTGCTGATTCATCCGCTGGTGATCCTCGCGCCGACCGGTTGGTCAATAATCGCGCCATACGGTCTGTCCTCCCTGGCCAACGCCGGCGCCCACGGTTATTCGGAGGTTCTGTACGCCTTTTCTTCTTCGGCCGCAAATAACGGCTCGGCGTTTGCGGGACTGAACGCGAACACGCCTTGGTACAACCTGATGACGGCATTTGTGATCTTGGTTGGCCGCTACCCGCCGATCATCTTTCTGATGGCCGTAGCCGGCTCGGTGGCCGCCAAACCAACGCTGGCGCCCACGGCCGGTACCTTGCGGACTGACACGGGCTTGTTTGCCGCGTTCTGGTTGGGCGTGATCCTAGTCGTGGGGGCGTTGACGTTCATGCCCGCGCTCGTGCTCGGCCCCCTTGCCGAGTATTTCGCGATGCAGGCCCGCCTGCTTTTTGGATGAAAGCGCCTGGCTCCGACCCCCCCGGATACGACGACACCGAGCAACGCGTGCCGCCGCAGCCGAGCATGCGCAAAGAGCGCGCGCAAACCGCCTACGACAATGCCCTGTTGCGGCAGGCCTTTGTCGATTCGCTCAAAAAGCTCGATCCCCGAACGCAGATTCGCAATCCCGTCATGTTCGTGGTCTGGGTGGGCGCAATCGTTACCGCGTGTCTGACAGTTAACCCAGAACTTTTTGGCCCATCGAGCGCCACGCGCACGTACAACGGCACCGTGACATTTATTTTGCTGGTGACGGTCTGGTTCGCAAATTTAGCCGAATCGCTCGCCGAAGGTCGCGGCAAGGCGCAGGCTGCATTCTTGCGGCGTACGAAGGTCGAACTGCGCGCAAAACGCCTGCGCTCGGACGGCGTGATGGAAGATGTGCCGGCAACGCTACTGCGCAAAGGGGACGTAGTGCGTGTGGAGAAAAGCGACATCATTCCCTGCGACGGCGAAGTCGTTGACGGAGCCGCATTCGTAGACGAGTCCGCAATCACGGGCGAGTCAGCTCCGGTACTACGCGAGGCCGGCACGGACACATTTTCGTCTGTGACGACGGGCACGACGGTAATTTCCGACTGCTTGCTCGTTCGCGCGAGTGCCGATCCCGGTGAAACCTTTTTGGATCGGATGATCCATCTGGTGGAGGGCGCGAAACGACAGAAGACGCCCAACGAAATTGCGCTCACGGCGTTGCTATCGATTCTGACGTTGATCTTCGTGATCGTCGTTGCAGCAATGGCGCCGGTGGCGTCCTATCTGAACGCGCAGATCAATGTTGCCGATCTCATCGCCCTGGTCGTTGCTCTGATTCCCACGACCATCGGTGCGCTGCTCTCGGCGATCGGCATTGCCGGAATCGACCGTATGGTGCGCTTTAATGTGCTCGCAACCTCGGGCAAGGCAGTCGAGGCCGCGGGCGACGCGCAGCTGCTCATACTCGATAAGACAGGCACGATCACGGTTGGCAACCGGCAAGCCACGCAATTTATCGCACTACCGGGATGCTCGTCGCAACAGCTGGCACAAGCTGCGTTGCTCGCATCCCACTTTGACACCACTCCCGAAGGGCGTTCCGTTGTTTCCTTTGCTACACGAGCCGGCGCGCAGGCCGATCGGTTGCTGGAGCGTGCGCGGGGACTGGAATTTTCTGCCCAGTCCCGTATGAGCGGCGTGGACCTGCCCGATGGCCGCATCATCCGCAAAGGAGCGGCCGGCGCCATTGTCGAACACGTGCGCGCGGCATTTGGCGCCCAAGCACCCAAGGAACTTGCCGCAGCAGTCGATATGGTGGCCAAAGAGGGAGCGACCCCGCTTGCAGTGTCGGATCGTAGTCAAATTCTGGGCGTTATCGCCCTCTCCGACGTTTTAAAGCCGGCGATTCGCGAGCGCACCGCGCAGTTGCGCACAATGGGCATTCGCACGGTCATGGTCACAGGCGATAACCCCGTCACGGCCGCCGCCATTGCCGCGCAAGCCGGGGTCGACAGTTTTATCGCAGAAGCAAGGCCGGAAGAAAAACTTGAACTCATTCGTCGCGAGCAGGCGCAAGGACGCCTGGTAGCGATGACTGGCGACGGAACCAACGATGCTCCCGCGCTCGCGCAAGCCGACGTCGGCCTGGCCATGCATTCGGGCACTGCCGCGGCCAAGGAAGCAGCCAACCTGGTTGATCTGGACTCTGACCCAACGAAGCTGCTCGATGTCGTGAAAATTGGCAAACAGATGTTGATTACGCGCGGCGCGCTGACGACTTTTTCCATTGCCAACGATGTTGCCAAGTACTTCGCCATCCTTCCCGGGATGTTCATTTTGGCGCTACCGGGTCTTGCGGCCCTAAATGTCATGGATCTGGCCACCCCGCAGAGTTCGATCCTGTCGGCACTGATCTTCAATGCCCTGATCATTCCTGCCCTGATTCCGCTGGCTTTGCGGGGAATCCGATTCACGCCAAAAAGCGCGGAAGAAACGTTTCGTCGCAATCTTCTTGTTTACGGCGTCGGTGGCTTGGTCGCGCCATTTATTGGCATCAAGCTCATTGACCTGGGCATTGCCCCGCTGCTATGAGGCACCTTTTCGCTGGTACGCTGATGAGCGCGGTGCGCGCCGCGCTGGCGACTTTGCTTGTTTGCGGGCTGTTATACCCGCTGGCCCTTACTGCGATCGGTCAGTTGATATTCCCTTTTGAGGCAAACGGCAGTTTGCTACGCGCGGGCGACGGCACCGTCGTCGGGTCGCGACTGATCGGGCAGCAGTGGAACGGAGCGCAGTGGTTTCACGGCCGGCCATCGGCAACGTCTGCAACTGACCCGAGCGATCCAAGCAAAGTGGTGCCGGCGCCCTACAACGCGTCCAATTCCGGCGGCTCGAACCTCGGGCCGACGAATAAACGCCTGATGGAGCGTCTCGTGGCGGATCGCGCCTCACTTCAATCCGTACAGCCCGAGCTGGTGGGAAAAACTCTTCCCGCCGATATGCTCACCACTTCCGCGTCGGGCCTGGATCCTCATATCAGTCCAGAAAATGCAGCGCTACAACTCGCCCGCGTGGCCCGCGCCCGCAATGCGGATCCTGCACGCCTTCCGACACTGGTGCAGCAGTACGCAGCCGCACGCAGCTTTTGGGTCTTTGGCGAACCGCGAGTAAATGTTCTGGAATTGAACCTTGCCCTGCAGCGTGCCTGCCCTTTGATCGAAGAGCACCCGGCCAGCCGAGAATGCGGATATGCGGCGCCAAATAACTAGCTACTAACTACCCCCGCCTCAGTAGATGAGGCATTACCCGGATGCTGTGCGCACAAAAGCACCGGTGCCCCATTCGGGTGCGACGTATCGGGCCTGCGGCATCGACGAATAAGTGATCATCCCAGCGGTTCGGTTCGCTTACAAGGTTTCGAATTGTTCCAAGTTTTTATTTGGCCGGTTTATGGGGCATTCGCGCGCCCGTTTCATCCGCTAAATCGCCCGGTGTCGGCCTTCGCCAAGATCCGTAGATCCACTCCTTCGGATCTGCAACATTGGAATGTGGCCAGCGCGAATCGCCATCGCACACGGATAGGTCCAAGCCCGCACCATGGCAGTGCAGTCCGATGTTCCGCGTGCGCACAGGCGCGACCAAGTTTGCGGCCGCGATCAGCAATGTGCCGTGCCCACTGGTCAACGCATCGGTGAGCGAAGGCGCATTGGCTTCGCCAAAGTGCCCAACGCGCCAAGCGTGCGCAGCGAGCGTGCTTGTCTTGCCCGCTGGCTGTGCGAAAAGCAAAAAGACCACGCACTAAGCAAGCGCATAGGCTGCGCTCCGCGCGTCCAGTGCTGCGGCTCGGTTCAGCAAAGGATCGAATGCGCTTTTAGTTGCGGTGCCTCGGGCTTGGGTGGAAAATACCGACGCGTTTTCAGGGTTTAAGAGGCGAGCTTTATTTATTAAAAGAGAAAAGGTGCAATTATGAATCGCGACGTGAAATTAGCTGCGCTTTGCGCGACGCTTTTCCTTGGCGTAGCGGGCGCGGGAACCGCCCTAGCCGCAGACATGGAAAAAGACAAAGACGCGCAAAAGATGGTGAACGTTCAGGCGGGTTACGAGGAGACAAAGGATCTATTGCGCCTGATGGACAAGGACAAGAACGGGAAAGTGTCAAAAAAAGAATTCATGAGCTTCATGGAGGCCGAATTCGATCGGTTGGACACCAACCATGATGGCGAGCTGGACGTCAACGAATTGTCGCAGCTGCGCGTCGGTAAGCACCCTGGCGGAACGGGTAGCCGATAGGCCTGGACAAAAAGGACGGCACGGCGGCGATCGGGCCGCCGAAATCGACCATAAGAACCTGACAGAAGTAGGTTCACTTGCAGCGCCTGCGTGCGGGCGATGGCTTGTGCCAGGTTGCGCGCCAGCTTGACCATAGCGCTGCTCGTCAACGCACCAGCGCATCGTTTTTAGCGCACCTGCGGGCGCGCTTCTGGCTCTTTTGGCACGCGCAGGCGCCAGTGAGAAAGCTGCTGGGGGCCGCGGCCGCTTGGCAGCGGTTCGGCAAGGCGCAAGAAAACTACACGCAAGTTGCTTTCGTACTAGAGGGTTTCGGCAGTTGTGCGATGCCAGCTTCTGGCCCAACTGGCCAAAGCACTAGAGCGCTCTTTTGTCCGTTTCCCCGGTACGAATCCGCACGACTTGCTCGAGGTCGTAAACGAAAATCTTGCCATCTCCCACTTTGCCCGTGACCGCAGCGTGTTGGATCGCTTCGATCGCCCGCGGAGCGACCTCGGCATCGACCGCAACCTCTAGCATCAGCTTGGGCAGAAAGTTCACCTCGTATTCGCCGCCGCGGTACAGATGCGCATGACCTTTTTGCCGTCCAAAACCTTTGGATTCGGTGATCGTCAGACCCTGGACACCGACCGTGGCCAGTGCCTCTCGGACCGCGTCGAGCTTAAATGGCTTGATGATCGCAACAATGTATTTCATATCCTTTTTGCACCCCAAGTGCCCTGGGAGCGAGAGCGCAAGGCGCCGCACCCACCAACATGCAAATATGGTACTTCGAAAGGCGCGTGCAAGGCCGCAAAAATCATCGACCGGAACGTGGCTTCGTGCAAGCGTCGGCTGCCAGCGCAGGCGCACTGCGGGTTTGCTTGCCGACCGGTCGCTTTGGCGGCGACCCCTAGCGGCGCCACCGGGCCAAAGCTAGTTTGCAAGCTGCGGGTTTGCAGCGCGCAGCCGAATCCTTCGATTCCCGCGCCCTTTAATCGGCCCTCGCTTCGCCGCGGGCCGGTGATGCGCTGGTTTGCTTTTCGCTGAACTCCGTCCGATTCCACCATCCGCCGCCTAGCGCCTGGAACAGGGCCGCGGTGTCCCCATATCGATTGCTCTGCGCCTGAACCAAAGTGATCAACGACTGCTGGTAAGCCTCTTGTGCCGCAAGCAGGATGAGGAAATTGACGTAGCCCATCTTGTACTGCCGCTCGGTCACATCCATCATCACCTTTGCGGCCCGCTCGGCTTCCTTGCAAGCGGCGAGGCTGTCGGCATCGGACTCGATGGCGTGCAAGGTGTCGGCAACATTTTGGAAAGCCGTGATCACCGTGCTGCGATACTGCGCTTGCGCCTGCAGCAGACCTTGCTCGGCGGCGCGCTGCCGATGCATAAGGGTGAAGCCGTCAAAAAGCGGTTGCGTCACATCGCCGATCAGATTCCAAAATGGCCCCCCGTTGCGAAACATCCAGGAAGCTTGGTTTGCCGTGCCTCCGACTGCCCCGTTGATCGTGAATTGCGGCAAGCGAGCAGCGACGGCCACACCAACCTGGGCGCTTGCCGAGTGCAGCTGCTCCTCGGCCGCGCGCACATCGGGGCGCTGATCGACCAGTTTGGAAGGCAAGGTCACGGGCAGATCGGTGGGCAGCTTGAGCGAAGAAAACTCAAACGTGGTGTCGATATTGGCATTGGGTAGCTCCCCCACCAAGGCGCGCACCAAGTCGTGCGTCAGCTCGAGTTGCTTTAGCAGCGGAGGCAATTGCTCACGCGCTTGCGCCAGCGCCGACTCCTGTGCCGCTACGTCCAAGCGCATGACGTACCCTAAGCGAAACTGTTCGTGCAAGATATCCAATGCCTTGGCGTTTTGGTCGATGAAGCGTTGCGTGGCTTCGATTTGCGCGCGCAGCGACGCCTCTTGTATCGCCGCCGCCACGACGTTGCCGGCGAGCGTGATGTATGTCGCTTCCATTTCGTAACGCAGCGTATCGGCCTGCGCCTGGAGCGACTCGACCTGCCGGCGGTTTGCGCCGAACACATCGGGCGTGTAGCCCACGGTCAACTGCGCCGTCTGAAAGTTGTAGACCAAAGGCTCGGCGGGGGCGCTCGGGGCGATGACTTGACCGTTGCCCTGCAGACCCGGGGCATTGGTCGTTGCGACGTTGCCGGGCAGCTTCTGTCGCTCGAAGTTGTATTGGGCCGACACTGTGGGATAAAAAAAGCCTCGCTGTGCCGCCGTGTACTCCTGTGCCTGACGCAGCGCTGCTTGTGCCGCAGTGATGGTCGGATTGGCTTTGAATGCCTGCTCGACCAAGGCGTTGAGCTTGGGCGATTCAAACTGCGTCCACCATGCAAAAGGAATGTCCCGGCCCATCGCAAAATGCTGGGCCTCTCCACCGACCACCTCCGCGGAGGCGGTCGTCTGCGCAATAGGATTGGGCGCATAGCCATCGACCTTCGGAGGCTCAGGCCGTTGAAAGTCCGGTCCCACCGCGCAGGCGCAAACCAATAGCGCAGTCGTGCCGCCAACCAATGCGAAGCGCGCCAATGAAATCGTGTGCATGAGAACTCTCAAATGTCCCTGCCCCGGTCCACGCCGGTCCCTGCGTCCGATTGCAGGAAACGATTTTACGGGGCGAGAGCCAATGCGCACCACCGTGATAAATCACAGTGCGTACTGTGATTTATCACGGTAGACAGTCCCAGGCCCGAACCGGGAACATATACGTTCTTCATAAAGAGGCCGGTTATGCGATTGGGACACAAACTCGTTGGTGCAGCGAGTGCGTTGGCCATTGTGGCCATGGGGATGGGAACGGTCGGATGCTCGGGCGGCGCCTCCAAAGATGCTTCCGAGAGTGCGAAGGCTGCGTCCGCACATCCGGCAGAAGGCAAAGAAACACAAGCTCAGGGCGCACAACCCAGCCTGGATCTGAACGATACTCAGGCCAAGACCATCCACTTTGCGCCGATTGGCACCCGCGCCTTCCCTCGGCAACGCGTCGCGGTAGGCAATATCGACTTTAACGAAGATCTGGCGGTGCAGGTTTATTCCCCATACGCCGGCCGAATCATTCAGGCTTTCGCGCAATTGGGCGACGAGATCGAGAAAGGCAAAGCGCTGTTCACGATTGACAGTCCGGACCTCGTGCAGGCCGAGTCCACCTTAATTGCCGCTGCCGGTGTCTACGAGCTGACTTCTGCCGCGTTAACACGCGCCAAAGGGCTCTTTGAAACCCAAGGTATCGCCGAGAAGGACTTGCAGCAGGCGATGTCGGATCAGCAAACCGCGGAAGGAGCGCTCAAAGCGGCCCGCGATGCGGTGCGCGTCTTTGGTAAGTCGGACGCACAAATCGATGAGATCGTTGCCCAGCGCAAGATCGATCCGGCTCTGGTTGTTCCCTGCCCGATCAGCGGTCGCGTCACGGCGCGCAACGCCCAGCCCGGTTTGTTCGTGCAACCGGGAAGCCCGCCGGCACCCTATGCCGTGGCCGACCTGTCGACCATGTGGATGCTGGCCGACGTCACGGAAAGCGACATCCCCATGTTCCGCCTGGGACAGTCGGTGCGCGTCAAGGTGCTGGCCCTTCCCGAGCGCGAGTTCGAAGCCAAGGTGACCAACATTGGCGCAACCGTCGATCCCACGACGCGTACCGTCTTGGTGCGCTCCGAAATCCGCGATCCCAAACACGAGCTGCGTTCGGGCATGTTCGCAACGTACGTGATCAACGTCGAGGCTCCAGTAAAGGGCATCGCGGTGCCGCTCGCAGGCATCGTGCGCGAGGGCGACGGCACGATGACCGCGTGGGTCACCACCGATGGACATCATTTCACAAGGCGCATCGTCAAGGTCGGCCTGCAGGAGGGTGGTTTTGACCAGATTCTCGAGGGCCTGCAAGCTGGCGAGCAAGTTGTTACCGACGGGGCGGTATTTCTGAGCAACATGGTCAACTCTGCCGGAACCGAAACCTAAAGCGCCCTCGCCAAGGAAGTACCTGTGTTCAAGTCCGTTCTTGCTTTTTGCCTAACGCGCCGGGCCGTCGTGATGATGGGCCTGTTGGTGCTGCTCGGTGCCGGGGCCATCGCTGTCAACAAGCTCAACATCGAGGCCTACCCCAACCCCGCGCCGGTGATTTTGGAGATCACTGCGCAGGCTCCCGGCCTGTCCGCGGAGGAGATGGAGCGCTATTACACGACCCCCATGGAGATCGGGCTGTACTCGACGCCAGGCATCTCGAATATCCGCTCGACGTCCTTTTACGGTCTTTCGTTCGTACGGGTCACCTTCAAGTACGGCGTCGACTACTTTTTTGCCTACACGCAGGCCGCGCTGAGTCTGCAGCAAAACGTCAATCTTCCCGCAAACCAGGTCCCACAGATCCAGCAATCGAGCCTCGTGGGCGAGGTCTACCGCTACCAGGTCGTGGGCCCGCCGCACTTTGGCTTGACCAATCTGCGCACGGTGCAAGACTGGATTATTTTGCGCCGCCTGTCGACGATCCCCGGGGTGGTCGCGATCAACAGCTGGGGCGGCACCACCAAGGAATTTGACGTCAAGATCGACCAAGGCAAATTGCAAGCCTATGGGCTCACCGTGCCGCAGATCGTTACCGCCCTAGGCAATGCGAACATCAATGTCGGCGGACGCGAGATCGCCATCGGCCAGCAGTCGATCAACATTCGCGGCGTCGGCTTGATCGACAGCGGTGGCACTGACGATCTGACCCAAGGCTACAAAGTCGACGACATTGAGAACGTTGTCTTGACGCAAAACAACGGCGTGCCGGTACTGGTCAAACATGTCGCCCAGGTCGAGGTCGGCTATGTGCCACGGCTGGGTATTGCCGGGCGCGACCACGAGGACGATATTGCCGCGTCCATTGTTGTGATGGGCCGCACGCAGCATACCAATGAGATCGTGCCGCGCATCAAAGAGGTCGTGGAGAAGATGAACCACGACGGCAGCTTGCCTCCCGGAGTGAAGATCGTCCCCTATTACGACCGCACGTCGCTCGTCGACGTGACCACCCACACCGTATTTCACAATCTCATTTTCGGCTGTCTTCTCGTATTCCTGATTCAGTGGATCTTTCTGGGTGATCTGCGCAGCGCCATCATCGTTGGTGTCAACATTCCGTTTGCGCTGCTCTTTAGCATCATCTTGCTGGTGTTGCAGGGCGAGGATGCCAATTTGCTTTCGATCGGAGCCGTCGACTTTGGCATCATTGTCGACTCCGCGGTGATCCTGGTAGAGAACATCTTTCGCAACTTTCAGTCCAACAAAGATGTTCGGCGCCGATTGCTCGAGGACCTCGCGGAAGGGCAGCTGGGTAGTGACCCGACGCACTCTCGCGACGTAAATCATCGGCGCACCTGGACGAACCGTCTGCGCCTGATTCTCATCAGCGCCTTGCAAGTGGATCGCGCCATATTGTTCTCGGTGGCGATCACCGTTGCTGCGTTCGTACCTTTGTTTACCATGCAGGGCGTCGAGGGCCAGATCTTTGGTCCTATGGCAAGGACCTACGCCTATGCGCTGACCGGCGCGTTGATCGCTACTTTTACCATCACCCCGGTGCTGGCCTCCTTTGTTTTACCCGCGCATGTGGAGGAGGTCGAGACGATCGTGGTGCGCGCAATCCGCTCGGTGTATACGCCGCTGCTGCGCTGGTCGCTGTCGCATCGCGGAATCGTCGTTGGCGCCGGCGTGGTCTTTCTTTTGGTGACCGGGCTGATGATCGGGCGTCTGGGTTCGGAATTTTTGCCGGCGCTTGAGGAAGGCAACTATTGGATTCGCGCTTCGATGCCACCGACCATGTCGCTGGAAGGAGGCACCAAAGCGGCCGGGAAGATGCGCGAGATCCTGATAAGCCACCCGGAAATTTTGACCGTTGTCTCCCAGCATGGACGTCCCGACAATGGCAGCGACGCATCGCCCTTTTCCAATGTTGAACTGTTTGCTCCTTTAAAGCCCTTTGACGAATGGCCCTCGGGTTTGACCAAGGAAAAGCTCACGGAGCAATTGCAAAAGCAGTTCAACGACGAATTGCCGGGCGTGACGTTTAACTTCTCCCAGTACATCCAGGACAACGTCGAGGAAGCGATCTCGGGGGTCAAGGGCGCCAATTCGGTCAAGATCATCGGCCCCAATCTGGTGGTGCTCGAGCAGATCGCTGCCCAGGTTATGGAGCAGATGAGGGCGGTTCGCGGCGTGGAAGACCTGGGGATCTTTAATGTCTTGGGACAACCGAACCTGAACATCAAGGTCGACCGGGCCAGGGCGGCGCGCTACGGCTTAAACAGTGGTGACGTAAATACGGTGATCCAGGCGGCGATGGGCGGGGTGACCGCTAGCACGGTGCTGGAAAACGAGCGTCAGTTCAACCTGGAGGTGCGCTATTTACCTAAGTACCGCGATAGCATTGAGAACGTAGGCAATATTCGGGTCGGATACCAGACGCCGAGCGGCGCTACCGGGTATGTCCCATTGCGTGACCTGGCAAACATCAGCCTGGATACCGGTGCCTCCTATATCTATCATGAGGCAACCCAGCGGTTTATCCCGATCAAGTTCAGCGTGCGTGGGCGCGATTTGGGCGGCACCGTGGCCGAGGCGCAAAGTCGAATCGCGAAGAACGTAGCGCTGCCCACAGGCTACCGCATCATTTGGGCCGGCGAGTTCGAGGACTTGCAACTGGCACAAAAACGACTGGAAGTCATTGTGCCAATCAGCCTGGCACTCATTCTCATGCTGCTGTACGCACTGTTTAATTCGTTGCGCGACAGCCTGCTGGCGCTGTCCGGGATTCCTTTTGCCATCGGTGGCGGAGTGTTGGCTTTGTACCTCGCGGGGTTGCCCTTCAGCATTTCGGGGGCAATTGGTTTTATTTCTTTGTTCGGTGTGTCGGTGATGAACGGGATTTTGCTCATCACCTACTACCACCAGACGCGCTCGCACGGTCTGAGCAATATCGACGCGATGTTTCTTGCCGGAGAACAGCGGATGCGCCCCATGCTGATGACCGCGTTATCGGCTTGCATTGGTTTGCTGCCGGCCGCCCTATCGCATGGCATCGGCAGTCAGGTGCAACGACCCTTGGCTACCGTCGTCGTCGGCGGACTGTTGCTGGGGCCGATCATGCTTCTGGTCGTGGTGCCCGCCTTGCAGACGCTGTTCATGAGCAGGGAAGATAACGTGGCGCCGCCGGCCGCGCATGAGGGCACGCGAGGCATTGAGGTCGAATGAGCGCGTTGGTCAATAAGGTTGCGGGGCGAGCGCCTTGGCTGGTGATGGTTCTTGTCGTGTTCACGGCGAAGGTTTGCCTTGCGCAGCCGCTCCATCGACCGCTGCAACCTCGTCAGGGCGTTGCGCCCCATCCTTCGGCGGCAGCGATCGGCGGTCCCACACGAGCCGCCGACGCAGCAACGCGTGCGCCTCGCTTTCCGGTGGTGCCGGCCGGGTCCTTGATTGCCAAGGCGCCGCCGGCACCGCGAGAATTTCGCAATGTGGCCGCAAAGCCGGTCGAGGCACCAGTTCCGCCGCCCCGATCGCAGGACCCGCATAAACGGCAGGGACAGCTGTCGCGACAAAATCATGCCGCACCGTCTCACGGCGCCAAATAATGCGCCTACGGTTCGATCAGTCCGCCGGTTGCCGCCTTCACCGCTGCTTGGATTCGAGACGAAACACCCAATTTGACGCGGGCATTGTCGATATGAAAGTCAACGGTGCGCTTGCTCAGACCCAGTATGGATGCGATCTCGTCAGAGGTTTTTCCGCGCGCCGACCACGTCAGGGTCTCGATCTCGCGCTGGCTCAGGTCGACTTGGCGCGACCAGATCTCCAGTCGCGCCACGCGCGCCAGCCGGGCGCTGATTATGCTGGCCAGCAGGTCAAAATCGATCGGCTTAGTGACGTAGTCATCGGCGCCCAGCCTGCGCCCTTTGAGTTCGCTGTCGCGGTCGGTCAGCGCTGTCAGGAACACAAACGGCATGTTGCGCAAATTCGGTGCAATCGCGGTCAGCGCCTCCAAAACCTCGAATCCGGACATTCCGGGCAGGTTGATGTCGCACAGTACAAGGTCCGGGCGAATGCGCAAAATCGCGGCAAAACCGTCGTTGCCGTCGTGCGCCAAGCTCACGTTATAACCGCGCTCTTCTAGGTCCTCGCGGATCAGCGCGGCGCTTTCTTTATCGTCCTCAATGCAGAGGATTTGCTTACGCTCTTCTGCCATGGCCAACCAAAACCACCATTTGCCTGGGCGTAGCGAACGCCCAGCGCCCCAGGACGGGGCCCCAGCAAGAAGCGCCCGCGTACCGTATTCTATTGCCCCCGGCCAAACGCCGGAAATCGCTGCTCAGCAAAGTTCGGTTGCCACGGTATTGCAGAGCGGCCACGAGCACCGGCCGTCTGGCGGGAAGCCAACAAAAGTCGTGACCCAACGTCATTCCATCCGAATTCGCTTGTCCCTGGCGTTTATCCTCCTTGGGCTACTGGTCCTTGTCTTGGGCCTTTTTAGCGTCTGGTGGCTCAGCGACGTCAACGCCGCATCGGCGGAAATCCGGGATCGTTGGTTGCAAAGCTCGCGCTTGCTGGGCGACTTGAACAATTTCACGTCCGACTATCGCGCTGCCGAGGCCAGTCATTTGCTGGCAACCAACAAAGCCGAGATGGCGGCAAACGATAAGGAACTGACGTCCTTGCAAAAGGCGATCCGCCAGGCATGGCAAAGCTACGAGAAGGTTGCCCATGATGGAGAGGAAATGCGCCTGTGGAAACAGTTCACGGCGGACTGGGATCATTACCGCCTAGTCTCTGACAAAGTTCTTGCCTTGTCGGCGCAGCGCCGCAACAGCCTCGCGGTCTCGCTGTATCAGGGCGATTCGAAGACGGCGTACGGCGCGGCCAGCGATGCGCTGGGCGGGCTCACGGAACTGACCGTAACCGGCGCGCGGGCCGCGAGCAATCGTGCCGATCAGGTCTACCGGCATGCCCGCATACTGATCTTCGGCGCGGTCGTGCTTGCCGGAGTGATGATCCTGATCGTTATGAGCCACATCACCCGCTCGGTCTCCCGGCCCATTTTAGAACTTGCGGGGCGAATGCACACGCTTGCTAAGAACGACACCAATATCGAGATTTCCGGCACCGAGCGAAGCGACGAGATCGGAGAAATGGCCCGCGCCGTGGTGGTGTTCCGCAATAATGCGATCGAACTCGCACACAGTCAGCGAGGTCTGGAGCAGCAGGCCTCGATGCTCGCCGAGAAACTCGAGCACGAACAGCGGTTAACGACCCTGCAGCGCAATTTCGTATCGATGGCATCACACGAATTTCGCACACCGCTCACAATCATTGACGGACAGGCACAGCGCTTGATCAAGATGGTGGAGCGCATTTCGCCTATCGAACTGAGCGAGCGCGCCGGAAAAATTCGAACGGCCGTCCAACGCCTGACGAATCTGCTCGAGTCCTTGCTGAACTCATCACGTCTGATGGAAACCGATCAGCAGCTGTATTTTCACCCGACGCAGTTCAACCCCGGAGCACTACTGCATGAGGTCTGCCAGACGCATCGCGAAATTGCCGCCGACGCCTGGGTCATCGAGCACATCAATAACCTACCCACATCGATGGTTGGTGACCCCAAGCTGCTGTACCAGGCCTTTAGCAATCTGGTCTCTAACGCTATCAAATACTCGGCGGTTGGCAAACCGGTGCAGCTGAACGCAGCTTCGGACGGGGATTGGCTCGTAGTCACTGTGCGCGACGAGGGCATAGGAATTCCGCGCGAGGACCTGCCACGACTGTTCGAGCGCTACCATCGCGGCAGCAATGTGCACGGCATTGTCGGTACCGGAATCGGTCTGTATCTCGTCAAGACCGTTGTCGCCTTGCACGGCGGCGAAGTAACCGTTGAGAGTCGTGAAGGGGAGGGATCGAAGTTCACTTTGTGGCTGCCGCTTCGGCCCATAGCCGCATCCACGGAAACTGCTCCGGCCCAGGACGCGGTCAACGCATAAGCCAGATTGACCCGCTTCTTAGATCGCGACGTACCATCGCGGTTGGCCACCTTTGGCGAGCTGCGCTCGACAAACAAAAATCAGGGTACCCGAATGAGCAGCCCCACCGTGAGGCCGACGGACTGCTCCCCGGTTTTCGAGATAACGCCCCAGTCGGGCTGGATGTACCAGCCAAGGTCCTTGCGGGGCCAGAACATGAAATCCAGATCGACCTCCGCGCCGCTTGCCGACCCTTGATCCGGTCCGCTGAACGTTTTTGTGTACTTCGGGCCCGCGCCGAGCATGATTTCCGCAGTCTGCGAAAGACGAAACGGTTTTTTGAAAATCAGCGCACCGGAGAACTCGGTATGCCCGGACGTACCCAGCAGCGCACCCGCCAGTTCCATCTCGAGCCAGTCTTCGATGACCGAAACCTCAACACCCGCTGCAGCGCCTGCATTCACCGCGCTGCCGCCGCGCACGACCCATTCACTGGTTGGGCCGATCTCTACCACCGCGCCTTCTTTCTTTTCCAAGGATTCTTGTGCCAGCGCGGCACCAGAAACAAGAACGGCGAAACTGCAAACCGCCGTCAAATGCAAAAAGCGTTGCAAAATAGTGCGCATAACGATTTGCCAAAATGGGTAGGTTGGAGTCGCCGCGAAACGTTGCGATCCTAGCGGAAGCACCCTAAGCAAACAACGATTAGCTGCCACTGTGCACGGTACGCAACGAATCCGCCTCGCCATGAGGCGGTAGTGCAGGCTCGCATGCGCAGGCATTGCTCCGGATGCACACCGGATGCACAGAGCAAAGACAATCTGGTGCAACTTCACTTGCCCTGCGCCTTGTGGTCCACTGGCGCGCCGCCGCCGATGTCAAGGATGCGCTTTTGAGGCAAGACAGTCTTTGGCGGGGGTCGAACGCGGATCAATTTTGACAGTTTTTTTCCGCACCATTCGCAGATTTTTGCCCCCATTGATGCGCTCGCGACTACGATTGCTTGTGCATGCCCAAAGCTGCTTATGCCGCCCTCGCAATAGCGGCTCGCCCGCGCGGCGCGCCGTCGGTGGGCCTTTCACCCGGAGCCCAGTACTGGCACGCGCAGGCCAAAAATCGGCTTTGGGTTCGCTTGGTGTTTGTGCCAGAAAACAAGATCGAGGTTGATATCTGGTGGAATCGACTTGTCCGGCACCCCGACGTTCAGCTCGTTTTCGGCATTTATCGAGACTGGGTCGAATTTGGCAGCCTTACCGGAAACGGTTTTAACGCACCCGAATATCATCGTCTGGGCTTTGGCACATTTGCCGTCAACATCGCCATCCAGGCATTGAAGGTGGGATTTGACCCCGCTTTGCCGGTGCTCGGTTTGCTGTCCAACACGGATGAGGAACATCTTGCGCCCGAGCAGCGACTGCCGCTAGAAGAAAGCCGGCGCGCCTTTTGGCGACGTTTCGGTCTGGAGGTCGAGACCCGTGGCGAACCACCGCTCGACTATCTTCAAGGCCGCATCGGCAATTTGCACGTCGTGACAGCGGGCCTGTTGGCCGGTGAGTTTCCCCGCTGCATTTCCCTGCGCGACTTTGTCCGCCAACCGCCGGCAGGTTTATAGCGCTCCGCTGCGCGGGCAACCGCTTGGGTCGTGGCGCCATTTGGTGCAACGTCGTAATGCGGGCCCCCCAAGACGCCAAGAAGTCGCCTAACTTTTCGGCCGGCCCACAAGGACAAGAGGCGGCCAAGGGGACGCAAGCGCAATGAAACGGGCAAGCTAGCTCGCCGCCATCACCGCCATTGCATTGGCGGGTTGCGAGATGATCTGGCTACAAATATCGACCGCGAAGCTGCGAGCACGCAAATTTTCACAGTGCGTCGAGCTAGCCAACGCGCGGGGGCCGGGTATATCGATCGACCGCGTGCATGCGACGGGACAACATTTTGTTCTCACCACGGCGCCGCAATCCGGTAGCCGCGGCCCTATCACGTTCATTACACGGCGCAAGGATGTCGGGGAATGGCCAGGGTCCAAGTGCTTTTTGGGCAATGGGGGATGCGCGAACCCAAGAGCAGGCGCCAACGCATTTCGCCGCTTCTGAACGCGATGACGACACAACTGCAGCGTCATTGCGAGAGTTGAGAACTGCGGCTGCGCTCGCGGCGATCGGGTTTGTGCGTGGGTGATGCAGCCAGGGCGCGCGCGCTTGAAGCAACCGGCTGCGCGGCGAACCCTAGCGCTTTTTCCGGTACGCTCCCAGCCACCGATGCAACCGCTGAGCCACTTCAAGCGAGCCACGATTGCCATGCATCAAAGCCATAGGCTTCTTTGATAGTCTTTTGCGACCATCCGACTAATATTTGCCGGGACTTTGGTGCTAAACACACGCCAAGGTGCCGGGAAACGGCGGACAACGGAGGATAAAATGCTTCGCGCTGGGATGCTCGCCGCGCTTGTGCTGGTTGCTGCAACATTTGTGGACGCGCTTGCCCAGCCTGTGGAGAGCCCAAGCCGCGGCCAATTGTTGTACGAGACACACTGCATTGCCTGCCACAGCTCCAAGGTCCACTGGCGCGCCAAAAAACTTGCCTTGGACTGGACCAGTTTGAAAACGCAGGTTCGCCGCTGGCAGGCAGTACAGGCGCTCGGTTGGAGCGATGCAGACATAACTGACGTTGCAAGCTACCTCAATATTCTCTATTACCGTTATGCCACGCCAGATTAGTTAGTTACCAAGTCCTGACCTGTTCGAAGCGCCTGCGCGCTGCGCAGGCAAAATATAACGCCTACCCCAAGGCCCGACCCCTTTGCGGGTCATTTGCAAGAAGGTAAACCCCATGACAAGCCTGCGGCCGGACATTGATCCCGACGGACTGCTTGAATACTCGGTCGTTTTTTCCGACCGCGCGCTAAATCACATGTCGCAAAAGTTTCAGCGGGTGATGCGCGAGATTTCGCAGATTCTCAAACAAACCTATAACGCGCACACGGCAATCATCGTTCCCGGCGGCGGCACGATCGCAATGGAAGCCGTGGCGCGGCAGTTTGCGACGGATCGGCGCACACTCGTGGTGCGCAATGGCTGGTTTAGCTACCGTTGGACGCAGATTTTCGAAATGGGCCGCATCGCCTCTGCGAACAGCGTTCTCAAAGCGCGCCCCGTAGCACCCGGCCGACAGGCACCATTCGCACCACCTCCCGTCGACGAAGTCGTCGCAGCGATCGGCGAGCAGCGGCCCGATGCGGTGTTTGTGCCGCACGTGGAGACCGCATCGGGGATCATGCTGCCCGAGAGTTATCTTCGCGCCATCTCCGAAGCCGCGCGCTCCGCCGGTGCCATCTTCGTGCTCGACTGCATTGCTTCGGGCGCCGTATGGATCGACATGCAAGATATCGGGGTCGACGTGCTGGTGAGCGCGCCGCAAAAGGGTTGGAGCGGATCTCCTTGCAGTGGCTTTGTGATGCTCAGCGAGCGGGCACGCAATCTGATGGCGGGTATACGGAGCACAAGTTTTGCAACCGATTTGAACCGGTGGCTGCAAATCATGCAGGCCTACGAAGGCGGCTCGCACGCATATCACTCGACGCTACCAACGGATGCACTGGTCAAAACGCACGAAGCGATGGTTGAGACGCGCGCCTATGGATTGGAGCAGTTGCGCACGCGTCAAATCGATCTGGGGCAGCGCGTTCGCGCACTGCTAGCAAGCAAGGGGCTACGCGACGTCGCCGCGCAGGGCTATCACGCACCCGGCGTGGTTGTCAGCTACACGGACGACGATGCCTTGCATACCGGCAAGGCCTTTGTCGCCGCGGGTTTGCAGGCCGCAGCGGGTGTACCCTTGCAGTGCGACGAGCCCGCGGATTTCAAAACGTTTCGCATCGGCCTATTTGGCTTAGATAAGCTCTATAACGTCGAGCGCACCGTGGCGAATCTTGATGCCGTGCTCGGACGCGTGCTGACCAAGGCGCGCTAGACGCTTGGGCCTTCGGGCCGTCCGCTGGCGTTGGCGTGAACAGCTTGCTTCCAACGAAGGTGCCTGCATGAACATTCCCAGCCTCAAAGATCAGGTCCGTGCCGAGGAATGGCAGCTACGCTGCGATCTGGCCGCCGCGTACCGGCTGGTGGCGCTATACGGTTGGAGCGATCTGGTTTTCACGCACATTAGCGCGCGATTGCCAGGGCCAGGACACCACTTCCTCATCAACCCCTACGGCTTGCTGTTTGAGGAAATAACGGCCTCCTCGCTGATCCGAATCGACCAAGACGGCAACAAGCTGCAGGACAGCGCGTTCCCGGTCAATCCGGCGGGCTTTACCATCCATAGCGCGGTTCACGCGGTGCGCGAGGATGCCCGTTGCGTGTTGCACACTCACACGCGCGCCGGCGTCGCTGTCGCGGCCCAACGGTGCGGGGTGCTGGCGATTTCGCAGCAAAGCACGTTTGTGCTCGCCTCCCTGGCCTATCACGACTACGAGGGCGTGGCACTACGCGCAGAGGAAAAGCCACGATTGCAGGCGGACCTGGGCAATAAGGACTTTTTGTGCTTGCGCAACCACGGCTTGCTAACAGTGGGACCGACCGTTGCCGACGCCTTTTTGCGAATGTACGTGTTCGAAAGCGCCTGCCAGATCCAGATCAGCGCACAAGCGGGCGGCGCCTTGGTGCCGGTGCAACCCGCTATCGTCGAGGGCGTCGCGCACGCAATGAAAGTGCAGACGGGCGGCATGGGCGGGGAATTCGTTTGGCCGGCATTGCTCCGAAAGCTCGAGCGCGAACAGCCAGATTACCGTCTCTGACCAAAATAGAAGGCGCCGGGCCGCGCGCTTTGTGGCGAAGCCACTGCGCATCATTGCTTACCGCACCGCAGCAGCAGATGCCACAACACCGACTGCAAATTTCCATGGGATGATTGCGCCGTGCAAAGGCTGCTGGCCTTTGACGCATGCGAAGGGTCCCGTTCGAAAGGATCCGTGGGGGCGCCGAGAAGTGCAAGCAATTACTGTGGCCACGGCGGGCCGCAAGGAGAACCTGGTGGCACAGGAGGGCAGGGCGTCGGCGATCGCCGATACATTTCCCAAGCTGCTGATTTGGCATGCTGGCGTGCGGCCGGACCACCCGGCATTGCGGGAAAAGGATCTGGGCGTCTGGCAAACATGGAGCTGGTCGCAGTTGGCAACCGAAGTGCGCTTGCTGGCCGGCGCACTGCATACACAGGGGTTAACCCGCGGCGACCACGTAGCGATCATTGGCGAGAACCGGCCGCGACTGTACGCGGCGATGCTGGCAACCCAGACGTTAGGGGCGGTTCCGGTGCCCATGTACCAGGATGCCACCGCTGCGCAGATGGTTCACGTCTTCCAGGATGCGCAGATCGGCTACGCGATCGTCGAAGACCAAGAACAGGTCGACAAAATGCTCGAGGTACGCGAGCAATTTGCGCCGCTCGCGCATATCGTTTTCGATGACCCGCGGGGACTGCGCAACTATGCGCATCACGGGCTCATTTCGTATGAGCAGCTGCGCGCCGGCGGTGTCGAATTTTGCGCCGCGAATCCGCAATTTTTTGACGAGCAGGTGGCGCTGGGAACTGCGCGCGAAACGGCGGCGCTGTTTTACACCTCGGGCACGACCGGGCAGCCCAAGGGCGTTGTTCAGACCTACGCGGCACTGATTGACCGGGTGCGTGCCGCAACGGAGTTTGACCGTCTCGGCCCTAATGAGGACGTTCTGGCCTACCTGCCGCTGGCCTGGATCGGCCAAAACATTTTCTCGTACGCGCAGGCGTTGTATACCGGCTACACGGTGAACTGCCCCGAGTCGCCCTCGACCGTTTCCAATGACATGCGCGAAATCGGTCCGACGTACTATTTTGCGCCCCCGCGCGTGTTCGAGGACATGTTGACCCGGGTGATGATTCGCATGGAAGACGCTGGCCTGATCAAGCGCAAGCTCTTTGCGCATTTCATGGAAGTTGGACGCCGTGTCGGCGGTCGGATTCTGGACCGTAAGCCGGTGGGCGCACTATGGCGCCTTTGGTATGCGTTGGGCAATTTGCTCGTTTACGGGCCGCTTCGAAATCAGCTCGGCCTGAGCCGAGTCAAGGTCGCGTACACCGCGGGGGAAGCGATCGGACCCGACCTATTTAGTTTTTACCGTTCGCTGGGTATTAATCTCAAACAGCTGTACGGTTCAACCGAAACCGCGGTGTTCGTTTGCATGCAACCCGATGGGCAAGTGCGCGCCGATTCGGTCGGACCCCCGGCCGCGGGCGTCGAGCTGCGTATCGCCGACAGCGGCGAGGTGCTGGTACGCAGCCCGGGCCTGCTCAAGGAATACTATCGCAACCCCCAGGCCACGGCCGACGTGCTCGACGCCAATGGCTGGTTTCATACGGGCGATGCCGGATTATTGGACGCCGATGGACATTTGCGCATCATCGATCGCGCAGCGGATGTCGGTCGGTTGGCCGACGGCACCTTATTTGCCCCCAAGTACATCGAAAACAAGCTCAAGTTCTTTCCGCAGATCAAGGAGGCGGTCGCTTTCGGGGACAGTCGCGCGCAGGTGTGCGCCTTTATCAACATCGACTTTGAGGCAGTCGGCAGCTGGGCCGAGCGCCGCGGATTGGCGTACGCCGGCTATGTCGACTTGGCCGGCAAACCCGAGGTGCTGGACCTGGTCGCCGGCTGTGTCGACAAAGTCAATGCAGACTTGGCGGCCGATCCGCTGCTGGCCAATTCGCAAATCCATCGCTTCTTGGTTCTGCACAAGGAACTCGATCCGGACGATGACGAACTCACGCGCACCCGCAAAGTGCGCAGACGATTTATCGCCCAAAAATACCAGGTGCTCGTCGACGCTTTATACGGCGGGCGCGCATCGCAGTACGTAGAGACGGAAGTTCGCTTTGAGGACGGCCGGGTCGGCAAGGTAGCCGCGACGCTGCAGTTGCGCACGGCCCGGACCTTTTCGCCGGTTGCGCGGGCCGCATGATTCGCTGCCGCAGTTGCCGGCGCAATGCCCAGGCCCTGCGCCCGGTCCAAGTGCGACGTCCGTGAGCCGCACGCGACACCATAATGCCTCGGCGTTGCTCCAAGTCGAGCACGCGTCACTAACCTTTGGTGGCGTGAAGGCATTGACCGATATCAGCTTTGACGTACGCGAGCACGAGATACGGGCGATCATCGGCCCCAACGGTGCCGGCAAGAGCTCATTGCTGAACCTGATCAACGGTGTTTACACGCCGGTTGCTGGCTCCATCAGCTACCGCGGTCACGTGCGCTCGCGGATGCACCCGCACGAGGCCGCTCGTATGGGAATTGCACGCACGTTCCAGAGTCTGGCGCTATTTAAGGGCATGAGCGTGCTCGATAACATCATGACGGGACGCACCCTCAAGATGCGCTGCGGACTGCTCGCGCAGGCAGTGCGAATCGGTCCGGCGGCGCGCGAGGAAATTGCCCACCGCAAGGTGGTCGAACGCATCATCGATTTTCTCGAAATCCAAGCTTACCGCCGCCAGGCGGTGGGCACGCTTGCCTATGGGCTGCAAAAGCGCGTCGACTTAGGCCGCGCGTTGGCGCTCGAGCCCGAATTGCTGCTGCTCGATGAGCCGATGGCGGGGATGAACCTGGAGGAAAAGCAGGACATGTGCCGCTTCATTCTCGACGTTAATGAAGAATTTGGCACCACCATCGTGCTGATCGAGCACGACATGGGCGTCGTGATGGATATCTCCGACCGGGTTCTGGTGCTCGACTACGGCCGAAAAATTGGCGACGGGACGCCCGACGAGGTGCGTGCCGACCAAAATGTCATCAACGCCTACCTCGGGCTTGCGCACTAGGCGCCGCAATGCGAGGCAAATAGCCGTGGCTAGAAAAACCACCCGCCTTCAGCGGCTGCGCCACTCCTGGCCGATCGTGGTACTTGTGACGCTGATCGTCGCGGGTTTGGCCGCGCCACTGGTCTTTCACGTCGCGACGTTGGGGTTCTTTCTGGAGGTGCTGCTCGGCGGTCTAATGGCCGGTGTGCTGTATTCGCTCGTCGCGCTGGGGTTTGTTTTGATCTACAAGGCCTCAGGCGTGTTTAATTTCGCACAAGGCGCGATGGTGCTTTTTGCCGCGCTCGCAACGGCGCGGCTAGCCGAACATATGCCGCTTGTGTTGGCCACGATCGTGGCCTTCGCGCTGATGGTCGCCTTAGCCTGGCTCGTCGAGCGTCTGGTGCTGCGGCCACTGGTAAATCAAAGCGCGGTCGCACTGCTGTTGGCAACCCTTGGGATCAGTTTTTTTCTCGAAGGCTTCGGCCAGGCGGTGTGGGGCAACGATATTTACAAAATAGATCTTGGATTGCCCAAAGAGCCGATGATCCTTGCCGCGCAGCTCTTCGAGGGCGGCATATTGGTGAGCCGCGATGACCTGGTGGCCGCAAGCGTGGTTGCGGCGCTCGTGCTCGTTTTGGCCCTGTTCTTCCAGAAGACCGCAACGGGGCGGGCATTGCGCGCGGTCGCCGATGACCATCTTGCGGCCCAGTCGATCGGTATCCCCTTAAACCACATCTGGGTCATCGTGTGGTCGGTGGCCGGTTTTGTCGCGCTGGTCGCCGGGCTGGTTTGGGGATCCAAGCTTGGCGTGCAGTTTTCGCTTTCGCAAATCGCGCTCAAGGCCTTGCCGGTGGCGATTCTTGGCGGCCTGACCTCGATACCGGGCGCGATTTTGGGCGGCTTGATCATTGGGGTTGGCGAAAAATTTGCCGAAGTGTTCTTGGGTCAGGCGCTGTCGAAGTGGTTTGAGCTCTCTGGCGGCGGTATTGAAAACTGGTTTGCCTACGTGCTGGTGCTCGCCTTTTTGCTGGTTCGGCCCGAAGGCTTGTTTGGCGAGCGCCATATCGACCGCGTCTGACTGATCATCGATCCCTATGCTGTACCGCGAAAACGGCCAGTTCAAGACCAGCTACAGCGCCGACCAGCAGCTGCTGCCAATTGCGCAGGACCGCTGGTTCATGATCGGTCTGGTCACGCTGTCGTTTCTGGCGGTGCCGCTGCTTGCAAGCGACTACACATTGCGCGCCTTGATCATCCCGTTTTTGATCCTGACCATTGCCGCGATCGGATTGAACATCCTTGTGGGCTACTGCGGGCAGATCTCGCTGGGCAGCGCGGGCTTCATGGGCGTAGGCGCCTACGTGGCCTATAACCTCACCGTGCGCGTGCCGCAACTCAATATGCTGTTGGTTCTGCTGCTTTCAGGCTGCAGCGCCGCCCTCGTCGGCAGCGCCTTTGGGATTCCGAGCCTGCGCATCAAGGGGCTGTATCTGGCGGTTGCCACGTTGGCGGCGCAATTTTTTCTCGACTGGGCGTTTGTCCGCATACCCTGGTTCACCGTAGGGTCGACATCTGGCTCGGTTTCGACCAAGCCGATCGAGCTGTTCGGCTGGATCGTCGAACGCCCGGTCGACAAATATCTGTTTGTTCTGGGCGTGCTGTGCGTGTTGACGCTTGCAGCAAAGAACCTGACGCGCTCCCACATCGGGCGCGCGTGGATGGCCACGCGCGACATGGACGTCGCCGCCGAAGTAATCGGAATTCGCCCGGTCGTTGCCAAGTTAAGTGCCTTTGCCGTGAGCTCGTTTTACGCGGGCATTGCCGGCGCACTCTGGGGTTTTGTGCACCTGGGTTCGTGGGAGCCCTTGGCTTTTGACGTGGGCATGTCCTTTAACGTCTTGTTCATGATCATCATCGGGGGCCTGGGATCCGTCGTCGGAAGCTACTTCGGTGCGGCCTTTTTCGTCCTTCTGCCGGTGTTGCTGAATCGGATTCCGGAGCTCATCGGAGTCGACGTGTCAACCGCGATGAAATCCCACATGGAGGCGATGATTTTCGGCGGCCTGATCGTATTGTTTCTGGCAATTGAGCCGCGCGGGCTTGCACGTCTTTGGGCAATTGGAAAAGAAAAACTGCGCATATGGCCGTTTCCCCATTAACCTAGGCGCCCTGGCCGGGCGATTTGCACACAAGGAGACCAAAATGAAAACGACAAAACTCAAATGGATCGGCACCGTCGCCGCGGTCGCCTGCGCCGCGGGCATGGCGGTTTGCGCCGCCGCCGCGGATACCGGCGGTGCCAAGGAGCAGTTCATGCCACTGCTCGTCTATCGTACCGGCGCGTACGCGCCCAACGGCACGCCGTGGGCCAACGCCAAGCAAGACTATCTGAAACTGATCAATGCGCGCGACGGCGGTGTCAACGGCGTCAAGCTCATCTATGAAGAATGCGAGACCGCGTACTCGGCCGACCGCGGTGTCGAGTGCTACGAACGCCTCAAGAGCAAGGGCCCGACTGGAGCCGCGCTGTTTGACCCGCAATCGACCGGTATTACTTTTGCGCTTACCGAGCGGGCGCCCGTCGACAAGATTCCCGTGCTGACCGTGGGTTACGGTCGCTCCGAGTCGCAAGATGGTGAAATGTTCAAGTGGAACTTTCCGCTGCTTGGGACGTACTGGACCGCGTCCGATATTTTGGTGCAGTACATCGCCAAGCGAGAAGGTGGGCTTGACCATCTGAAGGGCAAAAAGATCGCATTGGTCTTCCATGACTCTCCTTACGGCAAGGAACCGATACCGCTGCTCGAGGAGCGCTCGCGCATGCACGGTTTTGAGCTGGTCAAGATCCCAGTAACACCGCCCGGGGTCGAGCAAAAGGCCGTTTGGCTGCAGGTGCGCCAATTGCACCCGGATTACGTACTGTTATGGGGTTGGGGAGTGATGAACTCGACCGCATTAAAGGAAGCGCAGGAAACGGCGTTCCCACGCGATCATCTGCTGGGTGTGTGGTGGTCGGGCGCCGAACCTGACGTCAAGGACGTGGGCGAGGGCGCCAAGGGCTACACCGCGCTTACGATCCAGTACGGACCGGGCTTAAGCAAGGTGCAAAACGATATCCTCAAGTACGTGCACGACAAAGGCCAGGGTACGGGTCCGCGCGAAGAGGTCGGCACCGTGCTCTACAACCGGGGGCTGATCATCGCGATGCTCAGCGTCGAGGCGGTGCGCCGTGCGCAAGAGCATTTTGGCAAGGGCAAGCCGGTGACCGGTGAGCAAGTTCGCTGGGCATTGGAGAACTTATCGCTGGACCAGAAAAAGCTCGACGCGCTGGGATTTGGCGAGATGCTCAGGCCGATCGCGACCTCGTGCTCCGATCACATCGGC
>Ga0187781_10000387_pt1 | contig 31333 bp, 37 predicted proteins | sample 0715_SJ02_MP02_2_FD_132447 | JGI IMG/M metagenome (GOLD analysis project Ga0187781, IMG submission 132447) | Tropical peat soil microbial communities from peatlands in Department of Meta, Colombia - 0715_SJ02_MP02_20_MG | ecosystem: Environmental > Terrestrial > Soil > Wetlands > Peat | place... | reverse complement strand
GGCGCGGAAGCGTAAGGGAACCATCATGTTGATGCCGAAAAAAGTGAAGTACCGCAAGCAGCAGCGCGGCCGCCGGACGGGGAAGTCCTGGCGCGGCGGCTCGCTTGCGTTTGGCGACTACGGCCTCAAGGCGCTCGAGCCGGCGTGGATCACCGACCGGCAGATCGAAGCGGCGCGCGTCGCCATCACGCGCTTCATCAAGCGCGGCGGAAAGCTCTGGATTCGCGTGTTTCCGGACAAGCCGTTCACGAAGAAGCCGGCCGAAACGCGTATGGGCAAGGGCAAAGGGCCACCGGAGCGATGGGTGGCTGTCGTGAAGCCGGGGCGCGTGATGTTCGAGATGGCGGGCGTCGATCTCGCAGCGGCAACCGAAGCGATGGAACTGGCCGCGAATAAGCTGCCGATCGCCACGAAGTTCGTCACCCGTGCGGAGGAACTCTAATGGCGCGGCGCGTCGAGAAGTACCGCGAGATGAACGCGACGGAGCTCGAAACGCAGCAGCGCGAACTGGCGGAGCAGATTTTCCGCCTGCGGTTTCAGCTTTCGTCCGGCCAGGCCGAAGGCTTGAAGAAACTACGGGAAGTTCGAAAAGATCTCGCGCGGGTGAAGACGCTGCTCCGCGCGGTGGAATTGAGGAAAGCGTAATGGCAAACGAAGCGGCAGCACCGGCCACGGCGGCCTCTGCGGGCGCGCAGGCGCGCGGCGCACGCCAGGAAGTGGTGGGCGTGGTGACGAGCGCGAAGATGCAGAAGACGATCGTCGTGAAGGTCACGCGCACGACTCAGCACCCGCTGTACCGCCGGGTCGTGCGGTCGGGAAAGAAATACTACGCGCACGACGAAACCGGAGAAGCGCGCGTGGGGGATACGGTGCGAATCGTTTCCACGCGCCCGCTTTCGAAGTTGAAGCGCTGGCGGCTCAAGGAAGTTCTGGCGCGCTCGACGCGCGTGGCCTGAGCCTCGAACGAATTTTAGGGGAGCACGACAATGGTTCAGATGCGGACATGGCTAACGGTGGCCGATAACTCCGGCGCCCGGCAGATCACCTGCATCCTCCCTTTGGGGGGAGATGCGGGGTTGAAGGCCGGCCTTGGCGATGTCATCACGGCAGCGGTGAAGGAAGCTTCGCCGGACGGCCAGATCAAGAAGGGCAAAGTGGTGCGCGCCGTGGTGGTGCGCACGCGCAAAGAGCACCGGCGCAAGGACGGAACCTACATCCGATTCGACGACAACGCCGCCGTGCTCATTAACGATGCGAACGAACCGATCGGTACGCGCGTGTTCGGGCCGGTGGCCCGCGAGTTGCGCGATAAGAATTTCACCAAGATCGTCTCGCTCGCTCCGGAAGTGTGGTAGCGATGAACAAGACAAATCAAAACGCAGCGCCCGTGAGCATCCGTCGCGGCGACATGGTGAAAGTGATGACGGGCCGGTCGAAGGGCAAAACCGGCAAAGTGCTGGCCGTGTTCCCCGAAAAGCGGCGCGTCACGGTGGAGCACGCCAACATCATCAAGAAGCACACGCGGCCGAATCCGTCGAAGAATATTCGCGGAGGCATCGTCGATAAAGAAGGCCCGATTCACATTTCGAACGTGATGCTGATCTGTCCCGGCTGCGGCAAGCACGCGCGCGTGGGGCACACGACGCTGCCGGATGGCACGAAAGTTCGAACGTGCCGCCGGTGCAATGCGACGTTCGAACACTAGGGTATTGTTGAGGCAGAGAGCCGAGCGAAGACGAGGCTAGCAGAAGATGATTTCCAGGTTGCATGACAGGTACCGCAAGGAAGCCGTTCCGGCGCTGACCAAGCGCTTTGGCTACAAGAACACGATGGCCGTGCCGCGCGTCGCGAAAGTGACGCTCAATATCGGTCTCGGCGAGGCGGTTCAGAACGTCAAACTGCTCGACACGGCGGCGGCCGAGCTGGGCCAGATCGCCGGGCAGAAGGCCGTGATCACGCGGGCGAAGAAGTCGATTGCGAATTTCAAGATTCGCAAGGGCATGCCGATCGGCTGTATGGTCACGCTGCGCGGCGAGCGGATGTACGAGTTCCTCGACCGGCTGACGGCGGTCGTCTTTCCGCGCGTCCGCGACTTCAAGGGACTCGCGCCGAACTCGTTCGATGGGCGCGGCAACTACACGCTCGGGCTGAAAGATCAGCTTGTGTTTCCGGAAATCGATTACACGCGCGTGGACAAGATCAAGGGCATGAACATCACGATTACCACCACCGCGCGCAGCGATGAAGAGGGGCGCGAGCTGCTCAAGCTGCTCGGCGTGCCCTTCCGCGCGCAGGGCGCTTAAGGAGAGCGAATGGCTCGAACCAGCCAAGTAGCAAAGACACGGCGGAAGCTGAAATTCAACAAGATTCGCCAGCGGAATCGCTGCCGCATCTGCGGACGTTCGCGCGGATTCCTGCGCAAATTCCACATGTGCCGCATTTGCTTCCGCGGCCTCGCGCTCAAGGGAGAGATCCCCGGCGTGGTGAAGGCGAGCTGGTGAGGACCCGGGAATGATCACTGATCCCATTGCCGATCTTTTGACGCGCATCCGCAACGGCAGCCGCGCGCGGCATCCGCGCGTCGATATGCCGTCGTCGAAACTCAAAGTCGAAATCGCGCGCATCCTGAAGGACGAGGGCTACATCGCGAATTTCAAGGTTGCGGACGAAAAGGGCAAGCGCACGCTGCGCGTCTTCCTGCGCTACACGCCGGACCGCCGCAGCGTGATCACGGATCTTCGCCGCGTGTCGCGCCCCGGTTCGCGCCGCTACATCGGAAAGACGGGAATTCGCCCGGTCGTCGGCGGAATGGGCATCGCGATTCTTTCTACGCCGCGTGGGATCATGACAGGCCAGTCCGCGCGTAAAGAGGGCGTGGGCGGCGAGCTGCTCTGCGAGGTTTGGTAACGGAGGCCAGGTAGGCGAGGCTAAGAGAACCATGTCGCGAATCGGAAACAAGCTGATTCAGGTGCCGTCCGGCGTCAAGATTCAAATCAAGGACGGCTCGGTGGACGTGCAGGGCCCGAAGGGTAAGATGACCGTCGGCGTGCCACGCGGAATCGAGTTCGAACAGAAGGATGGCACGCTCGTTGCCAAGCGCGCCACCGAGGAGCATCGCGCTCTCCACGGCCTGGCGCGTGCCCTTGTAGCCAACGCGATCACCGGCGTCACGCAGGGTTTCAAGAAAGAGCTCGACATCGTGGGCGTCGGCTACCGCGCCGAGGTCAAGGGCAAGAACCTGGTGATCGCTCTCGGGTTCTCGCATCCAGTGGAGTTTCCGATTCCCGAAGGCATCCAGATCGCGGTCGAAAAGCAGACGCATCTGACGGTATCCGGCGCGGACAAAGGCCAGGTCGGTCAGGTCTCCGCGAACCTGCGCGCGCTGCGTCCGCCCGATCCGTACAAGCAGAAGGGCATTCGCATCACGGGCGAGCGGCTCAAGAAGAAAGCCGGCAAGGCCGGCGCCAAGACGGCGGCCGCGTAGCGCCGCCGGCAAAGGAGAACGAGCGTGGCAGTATCGGTACGAAGATTATCGCGAGAGGCGCACCGGGAGCGCATTCACCTCCGCATGCGCAAGCGCCTGGCCGGCACGCCCGAGCGGCCCCGGCTCTGCGTTCATCGCTCGACGCGCCACATTCGCGCGCAGGTGATTGACGATTCGACGGGCCGCACGCTCGCTTCGGCGAGCTCGCTTGATAAGGACGTGCGCGCTCAGATCAAAGGCGGCGGCAATATCGCCGCCTCCAAGGTTGTCGGCAAGATCATTGCGGAGCGCGCGAAGGCCCAGAAAATCGAAAATGTCGTATTCGACCGCGGCGGCTACCAGTATCACGGTCGCGTGCAGGCGCTTGCGGAAGCGGCCCGGGAGGCGGGCCTGAAGTTCTAACCATTATGCCGAAACAAGAACTTAAAGATACGCTGGCGGTTCGTCGGCCGGTCTCGGCCAACCAGGCCAATTTGAAAGACCAGGTTGTTTCGATCAACCGCGTCACAAAGGTCGTCAAGGGCGGCAAGAACCTGAGTTTCTCCGCGCTCGTTGTAGTGGGCGATCAGGGCGGGCACGCCGGCTTCGGAATGGGCAAGGCGCGTGAAGTTCCCATGGCCATTCGCAAGGCCATCGAGCAGGCCAAAAAGAATATGGTCAAGCTCAATCTCAAGGGTTCGACGATCCCGCATCAGGTGGTGGGCTCGTACGGCTCGGGGCAGGTGTTGCTCAAGCCCGCGCCGGAAGGAACGGGCGTCATTGCGGGCGGTCCGGTGCGCGCGGTGATGGAGGTCGCCGGGATCCAGAACGTGCTCACAAAGTCTCTCGGCACTTCGAATCCGCACAACGTGATCAAGGCCACCTTCGATGCGCTCCTGCATCTGAAGGACGCTTCAAAGGTTGCGGAAACGCGCGGCAAGGGCGCCGCGGAGGAAGCGGCCGCCGCATCATCGTAGCGGCGCGCGAAAGAACATGGCGACGAAAAAGAAATCCGGCACGTTGAAAATCCGATGGGTGCGCAGCTTCATCGGCTGTCCGCGAGACATGCGGCAGACGATTCGGGGCTTGGGCTTTCGCCGCATGCGGCAAGTGGTAGAGCGCGCCGATACTCCGGAAACGCGCGGCATGATCGCGAAGGTCCACCATCTCGTCGAAATCGAGGATTAACTGGCAATGGCCACACCGACACTATCGAATTTGAAGCCGCCGCGCGGCTCGCGCCACCGCAAGGTGCGCGTGGGGCGCGGCATGGGCTCGAAGATGGGCAAGACCGCCGGCGCGGGCAACAAGGGTCAGCAGTCCCGCCGCGGCTATTCGCGCCGCCCGGGATTCGAGGGCGGGCAGATGCCGCTCCACCGGCGCTTGCCGAAGCGCGGCTTCACGGCGCCCTTTTCGAAGACGTTTGCGGTCGTCAACATCGAGACCCTGAATGAATTCGCCGCGGGCGAGACGGTGACGCCCGAAGCGCTGGCCGAGCGCGGCATCCTGCGCGCCCAGCACGACGGCGTAAAGGTTCTCGGCGACGGCGAATTGAAGGTGGCGCTCACAGTGCGCGCCCACGCGTTCAGCAAGTCGGCTGCGGATAAGATCGCAAAGGCCGGAGGCAAGACCGAAGTTCTGCCATGAGAAAGCTGGTCGAGGCATTTCGGAACATTTTCGCGACGCCGGACCTGCGCAAGCGCGTCCTGTTTGCGCTCGGTCTGCTCGCGGTGTATCGCCTCGGCTCTTTCATCCCGACTCCCGGAATCAATACGGACGCGCTGCAGAAGATTTTCGAGCAGAATCGCGGCTCGGTGCTCGGCATTATCGACCTGTTCAGCGGGGGCAATTTCCGCCGGTTGACGATTTTCGCGCTCGGCATCATGCCGTACATCACGTCCTCGATCATTTTGCAGTTGCTCGTGGTCGTGTGGCCCTATCTCGAGCGTCTGCAGAAAGAGGGCGAGCTCGGCCGGCGCAAGATCACGCAATACACGCGCTACCTGACGATCATCTTGAGCGCGTTTCAATCCTTCGCCATTGCCCGGACACTGGAATCCGGGTCGCTCGGCGGAGGATCGCTCGTCTACCAGCCCGGCTGGCGGTTCATTCTGATGACCATGCTGACGCTGACCACCGGCTCGGCCTTCATCATGTGGCTCGGCGAGCAGATCAGCGACCGCGGAATCGGCAACGGCATGTCGCTCATCATATTTGCAGGCATCGTCGTCGGACTTCCGCGCGCCGTAAACGATCTATGGCAAAAAGCCATTAACGGCCAGTGGGGCTCGTTCACCGGCATCGCGCTGATCGCCCTGCTCGCGCTGATGGCCGCGGTGATCGCATTCATCGTGTTCGTGGAGGGCGGCCAGCGCCGCATTCCTGTCCAGTACGCCAAGCGCGTCATGGGCCGCCGGGTAATGGGCGGCCAGATGACGTACTTGCCGCTGCGCGTCAATTCCGGCGGCGTGATTCCGCCGATTTTTGCGAGCTCGCTGCTCACGTTTCCGCAGACGCTCGCGCTGATTTTCCAGAGCCGCTCGCCGTTTCTTGAGAAATTCGGCAAGACGATTCAGTGGGGCGAGCCGCTGTACACGGTTCTCTACGTCACGCTGATCATTTTCTTTGCGTTCTTTTACGTGGGGATTATTTTCAATCCCACCGAGCTGGCCGACAATATGCGGAAAAACGGCGGTTTCATCCCGGGAATTCGCCCCGGCCGGAACACGTCGGAGTATATCAACAAGATCCTTTCGCGCCTGACGCTGGTGGGAGGCGTTTATCTCGCGCTGGTTTGCCTGCTCCCGGAGTGGATGATTTCCGGCATTCACCTGCAGCACCTGCCGGGCGCCCTGGGAACGTGGTTTGATAACCACATGTGGCGCTTCATTCTCGACGGCTTGAACGTGCAGTTCTATTTCGGCGGCACTTCGCTGTTGATCGTCGTCGGCGTGGCGATGGACACCGTACAGCAGCTCGAAGCGCAGCTGGTGATGCGCAATTACGAAGGGTTTGTGCGGAAAGGCCGGGTGCGAAGTCGCCGCGGCTGATGTGCGCGGCTGGATGGTGACGGTGGCTTTGAATCGGGCGTTGATCTTCCTCGGGCCGCCGGGCGCCGGAAAAGGCACCCAGGCGAAGCAGGTGGCCAAAAGTTACGGGGTGCCGCATCTTTCCACCGGCGACATGTTCCGGGAGGCGGTCAGCCGGGGCACCGAGTTGGGCCGTCGCGTGAAGCCGATTATGGAGCGTGGCGAGCTGGTGCCCGACGATCTGGTGATGAAGCTGGTGGAGGAAAGGCTTTCGCAGCCCGATTGCGCGCAAGGGTTCGTATTCGATGGTTTTCCCCGGACGCTCGCGCAGGCTGCGCTGCTCGACGGCATTTTCGAAGTGCGGGGAATCGGCAAGCCGCTGGTGATCGATTTCGCGGTGAGCGCGGACAAGTTGCTGCGGCGGCTCACGGGCCGCTGGACGTGCAGCGTGGGCGGCGAGATTTACAACGTCTACGACGCGCCGCCGAAAGTGCCCGGTGTTTGTGATGTCGATGGCGGCAAGCTGGTGCAGCGGGCGGATGATCGCCCGGAAGTTGTGAAGGAAAGGCTGGCGGCCTACGAGCGCCAGACCAAGCCTCTGACCGACTACTACAGCCGGCAGGGCGTGCTCAAGACGATTGACGCGGGCGCAAGCGTGGACGAGGTGAGCCGCGCTCTGAACGCAGTCTTGAAGGGCGCGAAAAGCTGAGATGGTTGTCTGCAAATCGCCGGCCGAGCTGGAAAAAATGCATCAGGCCGGGCTGATCGTCTGGGAAGCGCTGAGCAAGATGCGCGAGATGGTGCGGCCGGGCCTCTCGACGAAAGAGCTGGACGATTTTGCTGAGAACTTTACGGCCGAGCGTCACGCGCGGCCGGCGTTCAAGGGTTATCGAGGATATCCGGGCTCGGTTTGTACCTCGATCAACGAGGAGGTCGTGCATGGCATTCCGTCGGCGTCGCGGCGGCTGCGTGAAGGCGATATCGTCTCGATGGATTTCGGCGTCGAGCTGAACGGCTACTTCGCCGATGCGGCGCTGACGGTTGGCGTGGGCAAGATCACGCCGCAGCGCCAGAAGTTGTTGAGCGTCACGCGGGAATCGCTCGAACGCGCGATCGAGAAAGTGCGGCTGGGCAACCGGCTTGGCGACGTTTCCGCGGCGGTTCAGAAGTTCGTCGAGGAAAACGGCTTTTCGGTGGTGCGGGAATTCGTGGGTCACGGCATCGGAACGAAGATGCATGAGGAGCCGCAAGTCCCGAACTACGGCTCTCCGGGAGTTGGGCCGCGATTGCAGGAAGGTTTGGTGCTTGCGATCGAGCCGATGGTCAATTCGGGCGGGCCGGCCGTGCGGATTCTGGACGATGATTGGACGGCGGTGACTCTCGACGGCAGCGACTCGGCGCATTTCGAGCACACCGTCGCGGTCACGAGCAACGGACCGTGGATTCTGACGCGGCCGCGCGAAGCAACCGGGCCTTGCTGGTAAGCGCTGTTTCAAGGAGCACATGGCGAAGAAACCGTTGCCGGAAAAGAAGAAGCCTGCTGAGGGAAGCGGCAAGGAAGACGCCATCGAAGTGATGGCGACCGTGATCGAGCCGCTCCCCAACGCGATGTTTCGCGTCGAGCTGGAAAACAAGCATCAGGTGCTCGCGCACATTTCGGGAAAGATGCGGAAGAATTTCATCCGCATTTTGGCCGGCGATCGGGTCGCCGTCGAACTTTCGCCATACGACCTGACTCGCGGCCGCATCGTTTATCGGTACAAGTAGCTGCAGCGAAAGATTGGAGTCGAAATGAAGGTTCGGGCATCGGTCAAGAAAATTTGCATGAAGTGCAAGATCGTTCATCGGCGCGGCGTCGTGCGCGTGATTTGCAGCAACCCGAAGCACCGCCAGCGCCAGGGTTAGGAGAGAAAAAATGGCACGCATCGCAGGTGTGGATTTGCCGCCCAACAAGCGGCTCTGGATCGGACTCACGGCGATCTACGGCATCGGGCAGCAGCGCGCGCGCGACCTCGCCGCCAAGGCCAACGTTGACGCGACGAAAAAGGTCAAGGATTTGACCGAGGATGAAGTCACGCGCCTCCGCGCCGCGATCGAAGCCGAAGGCCAGGTCGAAGGCGACCTCCGCAAGGAAATTCAGATGAACGTGCGGCGCCTGATCGAAATCCAGTGCTATCGCGGTCTCCGCCACCGGCGCAATCTTCCGGTCCATGGCCAGCGCACGCACACCAACGCGCGCACCCGCAAGGGTCCGCGCAAGGGCGCCGTCGCAGCCAAGAAGAAGACGATGGCGCGCAAGTAGCATCCTGTTTAGGTTTGAATGTAGCGCCGGGGACTTCTTGCCCTGAGCGAAGTCGAAGGGTAGCCCGGGATCTCGAAAGGTCGGATAGAGGGACATGGCAAAAGAACCGCAGGACGCAGCCGCTGCTCCGGCAGCAGGCGCAAAACCGACGAAGCGAAAGAAGGAATTTCGCAAGAAGAAGGAAAAGCGCATCGTGCCGCACGGCGTCGTGTGCATTCAGGCGACGTTCAACAATACGATCGTCACGCTCACCGATCCCGATGGCCGCGCTGTGAGCTGGGCCTCAGCCGGTTCGGTCGGATTCAAGGGCTCGCGCAAGGGCACGCCCTACGCCGCGCAGCAGGCCGCAATGACGGCCGCCGGCGTGGCGCGCGATCAGTATGGAATGAAGTCCGTGGAAGTGCGCGTGAAGGGCCCGGGTGCGGGACGCGAATCGGCGGTGCGCGCTCTGGCGTCTTCCGGCTTGCACATCAACGCGATCAAGGACGTGACGCCGGTGCCGCACAACGGCTGCCGTCCGCCGAAGCGCCGCCGCGTGTAAATCGCTTCGGCTGGTTAAGGTTTGAATGTAGCGCCGGCTTGCCCTGAGGGAACCCGAAGGGGTCCTTCTTGCCCTGAGCGAAGTCGAAGGGTAGCCCGGCACGGTTTTCAGGTGGAAGCGCGGGACTTCAGTCCCGCGAATGCAGATCGAAGCAAACGGGGCTTTAGCCCTGGGACGTAGCAGTCAGAAGGAGAAAGCATTGGCTCGACATCGTGAAGCAGTTTGCCGGTTGTGCCGCAGGGAGGGGCAGAAGCTCTTCTTGAAGGGCCTCCGGTGTTTTACCGAAAAATGCGCCATTGAGAAGCGCAATTTCGTGCCCGGCCAGCACGGCCAGGCGCGGCGCGCCAAAATGGTCGGTTACGGCGTGCAGTTGCGCGAAAAGCAGAAGATGAAGCGGACCTACGGCCTGCTCGAGCGCCAGTTCCGCTCGTACTTCGAGAAAGCGGTGCGTGCCAAGGGTCCGACGGGCTCGAATCTCGTCGTGATGCTGGAGCGCCGCCTCGATAACGTGGTCTATCGCGCCGGTCTTGCCGGGTCGCGCGCGCAGGCGCGCCAGCTCGTGCTGCACGGGCACGTTCGCGTGAAGGGCAACAAGGTGAACATCCCCAGCTACCTCGTGCAGGTGGGCGACGAAGTCACTCTCAAGGAGAAGATGCACCAGAACACGATGGTGCTCGAGGCACGCAACCTGGCGCAAAGCCAGGGACTCGCGCCGTGGCTCGATATCGACCGCGAGAACTTCAAGGCGCGCGTGGTCGCTCTGCCTCGCCGTGAAGACGTGCAGACGCCGCCCATGAGCGAGCAGCTCATCGTCGAGTTGTACTCCAAGTAATCACAGGTTTTCTTCGGACGGATCGTGGCTCGCTGCGGGCGGGCCGGGAGGAATGGCAAATATGTGGAAGGGTTTTCAGAAGCCCAAGCGGTTGGCGGCCGAACCCGAGTCGCTGACCGACAAGTACGGGAGGTTTTCCGCGCAGCCGTTTGAGCGCGGCTGGGGAACGACGGTCGGCAATTCGCTGCGCCGCGCGCTGCTGAGCTCGATTGAAGGCGCGGCCATCACCGCCGTCAAGATCGAAGGCGTGCTTCACGAATTCTCCCCGATTCCCGGCGTGGTGGAAGATGCGACGGACATCATCCTCAACCTGAAGCAGATTCCGCTCAAGCTCAATACCGATCAGCCCAAGACGATCACGCTGCGCGTCGATGCGCCCGGCCCCGTCACTTCGGAGAAGATCGAGGAAGACGCGGATATCGCCGTGCTCGATAAGAACGTCTACATCGCCACGGTGAGCGAAGGCGGCAAGCTCGAACTTGAGCTGCGCGTCAAGAACGGCCGGGGCTACGTCGCCGCCGACCGCAACTTCGACGAGGATCTGCCGATCGGCTACATCCCGATCGACTCGGTCCACTCGCCCGTGCGCAAGGTCAATTACGCGGTCGAAGCCGCTCGTCTCGGCCAGATGACCGACTACGAAAAGCTCACGATCGAGGTCTGGACGAATGCGGCGATCACTCCGCAGGACGCCATCGGCCTCGCCGCGAAGCTCATCAAGGACCACATGAGCATCTTCATCAATTTCGAGGAGCAGCCGGAGCTTCCCGAGGAAGCGGTGGAGAACTACGCCGATCCTCGCCTCGAATTCCTCGATCGTTCCGTCGAGGAGCTCGAACTTTCCGTGCGCTCCTACAATTGCCTGAAGAACGCCAACATTCAGAATCTCCGCGAACTCGTGCAGAAGACCGAGTCCGAAATGCTCAAGACGAAAAATTTCGGCCGCAAGTCGCTCAACGAGATCAAGGACATCCTCAACAAGATGGGCCTGAGCCTCGGCATGAAGTTCGATGATCACGGCCGCATCATCTGGCCGCCGCTTCCGAGCCAGACCGCGCCGCTGCCTCCAGAGGAGGGCGCGGCCATCTAGGCGGTTGCGCCGGCCCGGGAAGAAACCATGAGACACCTCAAGGCAGGATCGAAACTGGGACGCCAGCCCGCGCATCGCCGCGCGACCCTTCGCAATCTGGTGACGAACCTGATCGAGAAGGAGCGCATTCAAACCACGCTCCTTCGCGCGAAGGCCGCTCGTCCGATCGCCGAACAGATGATCACGCTCGGCAAGCGGGACTCTCTTCACGCGCGCCGCCAGGCAGCCGGCTTTCTGATGACGCCCACCGCGACCAAGAAGCTTTTCGCCGATCTCGCGCCTCGCTTCGCAGATCGCGCGGGCGGCTACACGCGGATCGTCCGCACCGGCTGGCGAATCGGCGACGGTGCCGAACTCGCCATCCTCGAGTTCATCGGCTCCGAGCTGAAAAAGAAAGAGAAGAAGCCGAAGAAGGCGGCAGCGGAAGAAGCTCCGGAAGAAAAGGAAGCCGCAGCGACCGAGAAGTAGCGCTGCGCTGAATTACAACGGCCCGTTCCGGTTCGCCGGAACGGGCTTTCTATTTCTGCGCGCCTACTTCTGTTGGTGCTTCGCGCTGCTCGCGCACGTGAAACCACAGCGCGAACAGCGCCGCCACCACCTGCGCCGCGATGCCGCCAGTGGTATCAAGCAGCACGTCGGTCACGGCGGCGGTCCGGCCCGGCACGAACATCTGGTGGAACTCGTCGAGCGAGGCGTAGCCCGCCACGACGATGATAGCGATCAGCGCCCAGCGGAGATGCGTCTCGCGCCTCCCACCGCGGATGCCGCGCAGGATCAGCAGGCTCAGGATGAAATATTCGGTGAAATGTGCGCACTTGCGAATCAGAAAATGAAAGTGTTGCAGCGTCTGCATCGCCGCGTGCGGAAAAAGCCACTGCAGGACCGGAATGATGACGCGGCTGGTGTTTTCCGACGTGAACGCCGACGTTGAAAATCCTGAGATGACCGCAGCCCAGACGAGCGCGGGCCACCAGCGCCTCAGCCAGGTCACCTATTCCAACCGGTAGTTCGGCGCTTCGCGGGTGATGATCACGTCGTGAACGTGGCTTTCGCGCAGGCCTGCCTGCGAGATGCGGATGAATTTCCCGCGCTCCTGCAGATCCTTCAGCGTCGCTGCGCCGCAGTAACCCATGCCGCTGCGCAAGCCGCCCACGAGCTGTTCGACGAGTCCCGCGAGCGGACCTTTGTACGGAACCTGCCCCTCGATTCCTTCCGGCACGGTCTTGCCGCGCTCCGCGCCTTCCTGCGCGTAGCGGTCCGCCGAACCGGCTTCCATCGCGCCGAGCGATCCCATGCCGCGATACGACTTGAACGTGCGGCCCTGATACAAAATCGTCTCGCCCGGCGACTCCTCGGTGCCGGCGAAGAGGCTGCCGATCATCACGGACGATGCGCCCGCCGCGATGGCCTTGGTGATGTCGCCCGAAAATTTGATTCCGCCGTCGGCGATCAGCGGCACGCCCGATCCATCCGCCGCGCGCGCCGACTCGGCGATGGCCGTGATTTGCGGCACGCCCGCGCCGGTGACGACGCGCGTCGTACAAATCGAGCCGGGGCCGATGCCGATCTTGAGCCCGTCGATGCCGAGCGCGATCAGGTCGCGCGTTGCTTCGGCCGTCGCCACGTTTCCGGCGACGAGTTGCATTTCCGGCAGGCGGTTCTTCACGGCGCGAATCGCGTCCATCACGCGCGTGGTGTGGCCGTGCGCCGTGTCGATCGCGAGCACGTCCGCCTTCGCGCGCGCCATCTCCACCGCGCGATCGAGGTAGTCGCCCGTCGCGCCAATCGCCGCGCCCACGCGCAGCCGGCCCTGCTCGTCCTTCGTCGCGTTGGGGAATTCGAGTTTCTTCTGAATGTCTTTGACGGTGATGAGTCCCTTGAGATTGAAATCCTTGTCCACTACCAGCAGCTTTTCGATGCGGTGTTTCTGCAGGATGCGCTCGGCCTCGTCGAGCGTGGTGCCCACCGGGACGGTGATCAGATGTTCCTTGGTCATCACGTTGCTGACGGGCTGATCGAGGTTGCGCTCGAATCGCAGGTCGCGGTTCGTCAGGATGCCCACGAGCCGCTGCCCGCGCGTCACCGGCAGGCCCGACACTTTGTACTTGTTCATGATGTCGAGCGCCTGTCGCACGGAAATTTCCGGCGCGATCGTCACCGGATCGACGATCATTCCGCTTTCCGAGCGCTTCACGCGGTCCACTTCCTCGGCCTGCCGCTCGATGGTCATGTTGCGGTGGATGAACCCGAGCCCGCCCTGGCGCGAGATGGCGATGGCGAGCCGCGAGTCGGTCACGGTATCCATCGCCGCCGCGACGATCGGGATATTCAGCGCGATGCGCCGCGAGAGGAACGTGCGCGTATCGGCCTGCGCCGGCAGCACCGACGACTTGCCCGGCAGCAGCAGCACGTCGTCAAACGTCAGCCCTTCGGGGATCGCGCGATCGGTCATGCGGTCGCCGGCGATCTCTTCCCGCGTGCTCACAAACAGGGCTTCTCTAGCCATGAATCATTCCCCTCCGAGATTCGAGCGTAGCGCCGGCTTGCCCTGAGGGAACCCGAAGGGTCGCCCGGCATTCTTCGCCCTTTCTAGCTACGGGCCATTCCCCTCCGAGGTTCGAGCGTAGCGCCGGGGACTTTAGCCCGGCACTCTTCGCCTTTTCGGGATATGCCCCCTATAAACACGAAAGCCCAGCGGGGTCCGCCGGGCTTGAAAAAGGTTCCCTTGTCGATCAAAAACTTCATTGATCGGCTCATTCTAGGCGCTTCCCCACGCGAAAGCAAGGCGCGGGGACGCAGCCCCAGGTTCCACAGCCGCTTAGCGGTGCTTCGACAACCGACGCGCTCGGGTGTTTGACCGGCTCTTTTTCAAGCGCACCAATGCCCCTCTGAGTTCCCGAAACACGCTCTCATGCTCTACCCAGATCGTAAAGCCTCTTCCCTGTTCGTCTGAGTAGGAGAGGTAACCAACTCCTCTTCGGTTCGTTGAGCAGACGTGGCAAGGGCAGACGCGATAAACTGCAAGCTTCCGACTTCGTTCCCCCATCCAGACGAAGTCGTTACTTACTCCCGTCAAGGTCCTAACACCTCGATTTTACTATAGAACATTTTCGAACGCGACAAAAGGTACCCTCTCGCCGTGAGAAAGAAGGTCCTGCCGAAGAACATCATAGCCAAGCGCGTCGCTGAGGCGCGACGGAACTGCAAGCCAGCCCTCACGCAGGATGCTCTTTCCGGAAAACTTGCTCGGCTTGGGATCCAACTGGATCGGGCTGCAATTGCCAAAATTGAAAATAACCTTCGTCGTGTTCTCGACTACGAGCTCAAGGCTCTTGCGGACGCATTGGGCGTGAATGTCAATTGGCTGCTCGGGGATGAGAAGAAGGTGAAGGACCCAACATCCCAACTGCGGTCCGCGACGAGAAGAGCCAAGTCGGATGTGGCTAACAAATTGGTCAGCATGTTTCTTCACGAGCTGAGCCGCAGGATCAGCCGAGGCTGGCGAATCAAGGTCGACAGCGAGGAATATGAGGAACTCGTGAGGACCCGGTTTAATAACCGGTGCCCATATTGTTCCCGGGAACTGGCAAATCGCACGTCCGTCATTGAGCACCTCGACGGCCTCAATCGTTACCGCACAGGCCTCCACGTCCCGGGCAACGTGTTAGTGGCATGCAGGGACTGCAACATCGAGAAGCGTCGAGACGACTCGCTTAGGAGCCTGTCCCTCGCTGCGTCCGGATGGGAGTCTTTTTTATCACATGATTGCACTCGTTGCGCCGATACGTGTCTCACGTGCGGCTACTGGAGCCGCGTATGGGGAAACGCAGTAGAACGACGGGAGCGCCTCAAAGAGAACCTGGAAAGAATAAGATCGTTCCGCCACGAGTTTCCGGATTTCGAGGATCTCCTTCCTTCTCTCACGCAGAGGTTGCCCGGTCTACTTACGAAGCTCTACTCTGATTGCCAGACGTTCGCCGAAACCGAAATCCGATCTCTGCTTGAGAGATTCGAGGAGGGACACATCGTTCAGCCCTAGGCCAACCATTCACAGACGCATCCACCAGGAAGCGGCCAGACTGGAAATGACACCCGCCCGGGCCAGCCAGTCCTAGTCCTCGACCGATCCTGTCCTTCGGGTCAATTCTCAACGCATTGCGGTCATGGTTAGCTGGACATGACAGGGCTCCCAGGTCGAGGCAGCACAGGGCTCCCGGGTCGACGGTTAGTCGAGCCTGGGGGATCAGACGAAATGAGAGACAAATCGCGAAGAGATTTTGTAGCGCCAGCGTCTCGCTGGCGGTTTGAGGTCCTTCCACCTGGGCACGTCGCCGGCCAGAGGCCAGCGCTACGAAGCAACTGCCGTTTCTTGCGATCCGCTCGCATTTCTACTCGACAATGCTGCCGAGTAGAAATCGGCGATTCGATCAGAATCGCCGTCCCGAGCGAACATCGTGAGCCGAGGGACCTCTCTTCCAGCCTCACTTCTACTCGACAATGCTGCCGAGAAGAATTCGGCGATTCGATCAGAATCGCCGTCCCGAGCGAACATCGTGAGCCGAGGGACCTCTCTTCCAGCCTCACTTCTACTCGACAATGCTGCCGAGTAGAATTCGCCGTAACTCCAACAAAACAAACGATCGGCGTCCAAGTTACTCGACAATTTTTCGGGGGGTCTTCTGCGTCGCTGGACGGTCGAAAAATCGCCGTTGGGGAAAATGGCAATCCCGGGAAAGGCGAATTCTGCCGGGCTGAAGTCCCCGGCGCTACGTTCAAATCCTCGTCGCGCGCTGGGCAAGAAGGACCCCTTCGGGTTCCCTCAGGGCAAGCCGGCGCTACGTCGAACCCTGTGCGACCGCGCTACGCGGTGCTTCTCGCGTCGAGGCAGGGCGTGACCGTTTCAACATGCGCGGGAACGGGCGGCGCGGGGCGGGCTCGCGAGCGGGTTAAACTCGTTTCATCGGCGTTTTTCGGGCGGCGCCAGCAAGTGTGCGCGCTGGCCGCAAAGCGCCGGGACCTGGGACGAGGGAATCCGCTTGAGCGCTCGCGCAGAAACGATTACCGCCACGCCCGCAACGGGGCCGTGGCTTTACAAACCGTGGCTCGACCTGCTGGTCGGGTGCGGAGCGTGGTCCGCGCCGCTGCTGGCGATCGCCACGCTCATGACGCCCGCGCATACGCACGCATGGGCCGTCACGTTTTACGCGCTCGCCATCGTCTTCAACTATCCGCACTTCATGGCGACGGTCTATCGCGCCTATCACACGCGCGAAAATTTCGAGAGATACAAAATCCTGACGCTGCACGTCACGCTGCTGATGGCGCTGACGGGCGTGCTGCTGCATGCGTCGCCGAAGCTGCTGCCGTGGGTCTTCACGCTCTACATCTGCTGGAGCCCGTGGCACTACACGGGGCAGAACTACGGCTTGTTGATGATGTTCGCGCGGAGGAGCGGCGCGGCGATCGCGACGGCCGAGCGCCGGTGGATGCGAGCGGCGTTTATCGCGTCGTATCTGATGCTGCTCATGAGTTTCGAGACCGGAAAATCGAGCGATCCGCTGATTCTTTCGCTCGGGCTGCCCGCGAACTTTACATTGTGGGCGAGGCTCGCACTCGGCGCAGCGTTCGCGCTGTTTGCGGCGCTCGGCTTTTGGCGGCTGGTGGCAGAGAGCGGTTTCGAGGCGATGGCCGCGCCGCTGCTGCTCGCGTTCACGCAGTTCCTCTGGTTCGTGCTGCCCACGCTGCTCGAAATGCGCGCGACCTACCACATTCCGCAGACGCAATACAGCAGCGGCGTGCTGGCCGTGCTGCACTCGGCGCAATATCTGTGGGTAACGAGCTACTACCAGCAGCGGGAGGCGCGCGCGGCTGGACAATCGAAGTGGCGGATGGCGGGCTACTTCGTGACGCTGATTGCGGGCGGCATCGCGCTGTTCATTCCCGGGCCATGGCTGGTGAGCTACATCCTGCGCTTCGATTTCACCACCAGCCTGCTGATCTTCACAGCGCTCGTGAACATTCATCACTTCATTCTCGATGGGGCCGTGTGGAAGCTGCGCGACTCACGCGTCGCATCTCTGCTGATTGGCTCCAACGCGAAGGGCGCCGCAAGCGCGGAATCAGCGAGCCGCAAGCTGGGCGCAGCGTCGTCAAAGGTGGCGCGCGTGTTTGCCGCGCCCGCGTATCGCGTGGCACTTGCGGGCGTTCTTCTGCTGTGGGGCGCTGCGGAGGAAGTCCGCTACGCGATGGGCACTGCCGACGGGAATCTTTCCGCGCTGGTACGCGCGTCGCGCATGAACCCATACGACAGTACGGTCCAAGCGCGGATCGCAGTGGCACAGGGGAAGGCCGGAAAGCGCGACGAAGCGATTGCTTCGCTCGAGCGCGCGGTGGCCATCAATCCGCAAAACATTGCGCTGCAACATGCGTGCGCAAAAGCGATGCTCCAGGATGGGCGCTATCAGGACGCATACGATCACTACGCGAAGATGCTGCGGCTGTTTCCGCGCGACGCGGATGCGCTGATCAACTACGGACTGCTCGCCGCGCGGCTGGGCCATCCGGACGAGGCCATAGACTCATGGCAAAAGGCCGTGGCGGCCGATCCGAATCAGCCGAATCCGCATCTCTATCTTGCGCAGGCGTTCGATCAACGGGGCGACCCGGCTTCGGCGGCGCGGCAGTGGCAGGAGTTTCTGCGCACGGCGGCGGGGCGTCCGGACGATCCGGCCGCGGGACCAGAGCCGCAAGCTTCGGCGATGATTCAACTGGCGGACGACGAGATGAAGATCAGCCACGCCGATCTGGCAGCGCCGCAATACGAATCCGCAATCGATCTGGCGGAGCGAGCGGGCGACTTCAAGCTGGAGGGCCTGGCGCTCGGGCACCTGGGAGACTTGCAGGAAAAATCGGGCGACGCGAAAGCCGCGGCACAATCGTACCAGCGCGCATTGCAGTTCGACGCCAAGGCGAACGATTCGCGCGGCGAGGCGATCGACTGGTTCAACTACGGCCAGTTTCTGCAACGTCACGGAAAACCGAACGATTTGGTGTACGCCTGCCTGGTGCGCGCGGAGAATCTTTTGAAAGATGGCAGCGGACCGGAGCTTGAAACCGTGCGATCGGCGCGGCAAAAATTAGAGAAGCATCTCGGCAAGGGCGTCCGCGCGAGCCAAAACAATTTGCCTCAATTGCTTGCCACTGCCGGCAGTCTTCCCACGACCTCTTTCTGATGCAGCCGTAATCTCTGCGGTGTACACTCTCGGCCGGCGCTTGAAACGAAAACGCCGCGAGGGCTGCCGTGGCGACGGTCGCATCGGAAAAATCCCAGGCACTGAACGTGACCGACGTCATCGACCAGCGGTCGATGGGCGCGTTTCAGATTTGGACGGTCGTGCTGGGCGGGCTGGTGCTCGTACTCGACGGCTTCGACAGCCTGACGATCAGTTACGTCACGCCCTCAATCGCCGAAACGACGCACATTCCGCTCCCCCAGTTTGATCTGGTCCTCTCGGCAAGCTTGATCGGCCTCATGTTGGCAGCAATGACGACAGGGCCAATCGCGGATCGCTGGGGCCGCAAGTGGCCGGTCATCCTTTCGACGCTCAGCTTCGCCGTGTTTTCTCTGCTCACAGCGCGAGCCAACACACGCATGGAATTGGTCACCCTGCGTTTTCTGACAGGGATCGGTCTCGGCGGAGCGATGCCAAACGTCGTCGCGCTGGCATCGGAATACATGCCGAAGCGGCTGCTTTCCACGGTCGTACCGATTCTGTTTGTCGGGATGCCGCTGGGCGGGACGATCAGCGGCTTTGTAAGCAGGGCCATGATACCGGTGTGGGGCTGGCGATCGGTGTTTTTGGTGGGCGGGATTTTGCCACTTGCAATTGTGGTGCTGCTGATGTTCGTTTTGCCCGAGTCGATTCAGTTTCTCGCCGTGCAGGGCAAGGATTCCGGAAGGATCGCGAAGGTTCTGGCGCGCATCGCGCCGGAGCTCGTGCAGCCCGCCGCAAATATCGTGGCCGGCTCGCACGGTGAACAGCGCAAGGGCGTGCCGGTGAAGCATTTGTTCACAGAAGGCCGCACGGCCGGAACGATTCTGCTGTGGATTCCCTATTTCATGAACCTTTTGCTGATCTACTTTCTGGGAAGCTGGCTGCCGGCACTCTTGCGCGAAGAGGGAATGTCCGTTCGCGCGGCGGTGACAGCGAGCACGTTCGTTAGCTTTGGCGGAATCCTGGGATGCTTGATCGAAGGCCCGATGCTACGACGGCGGGGCGCGATCGTGATTCTGGCCGCCGAGTACGCGATGGCAGGGCTGCTAATCGGCTCGCTCGCTTTGATTCCGGTTTCCTATCGGCTGATGCTGGCGATGACTTTCGGCACCGGACTGATGATTATCGGTGCGCAAGGCGGTCTGAACGCGCTGGCGGCAAGGTTTTACCCCGTGTCGGTGCGGTCGACTGGCGTGGGCTGGGCGCTGGGAGTCGGCCGGATCGGCTCGATCGTCGGCCCCATGATTGGCGGGGCGCTTTTGAGGCTAGGATGGAAAACGCGCGAGTTGCTGCTCTTCGCGGCCGTGGTCGCGGTGATTGCCTTCGCTTCGATCTTGGCAAGCAATTGGATTCGCGGGAATGTGACGGCGTACACGTCGGCTCCCGATCTCGGCGGTCACTAATTCGCGAACCGCAAGGTTGACGCACCACGCGGCCTTGCTTGACAACGCAACGATCGGCCCGTAATGTAAGTCGGCTTTTCGGGGCGAGGAACTCCGCAGGAAACATTGGGTGCGATCACACAATTTCAAGTGAGGGCCTCTTAGGACGATGCATTTTCTATATGAATTCTGCAGATGGCTGCAACACACGTCCGTCGGCAAAGCAGTTGCTGAATCGGACTGGCTGTTTCCCGCAATCGAATCCGTGCACATTTGGGGAATCATTTTGCTCGTCGGCACGACCGGCGTCCTCGATCTGCGCCTTTTGGGACTAATTCTTAGGAATCAGCGAGTGTCGGAGCTGCACCATCGACTGATTCGGTGGACGTGGACCGGGTTCGCGGTGATGTTCGTTACCGGGGCTTTCATGTTCGCTTCTGAGGCCGCCAAGATGTACCAGAACTACGCGTTTCGGTTCAAAATGGGGCTGATTTTGATCGCGGGACTAAACGCACTGGTTTTTGAGGCCACCATATTTCGCAAAGTCGCACAATGGGACGATGCCCCGACGACTCCCGTCAGGGCAAAAATCGCGGCATGCGTCTCGCTTCTCGCGTGGGTATTGGTAATCTGGTTCGGCCGCTGGATCGCATACGTGTAGGTCGTCGTCGCATGGGTGGGAGTGATCGCGGCCGGCCACTGGATTGCGTATCGATAGAGCGCCAGGCTGCCGTTCGGCGCCCCAAAATCCTTTCATCTGCTGACCCTTTCAGCAATTGAGTCGAGACAATCGCCATCCTTGACAGACTGCCCTCAGGCTGGCTATAACCCAGCCAACTACTGGTCGGGGGCGGCTCCTGTGGCGAACGTTCGCTTGATGTCGACCGACACGCTGCCTGAGAGCGAAAGGCTCTCCTTTTGGAATGAGAGGATCCGAGCCTGGGACCAATTCTCGCGTCTTGAATGCGTCCCGCCCGATGGCCCCGCGTTTCACGGATTACTCGAATACGCGGACCTGGAAGACCTTCGCCTCTGCAAACTGAAAATCGGAGCGTTGAGCGTAAATCGCCCGCAGCCGCAGGCGTGGGAGCACTACCGGCACGCCTTGAATATCGTGTTCCAGGTCAAGGGCCATTCCCGGCTCGAGCATTGCGGCCGCGTCGTTCTGCTATCTCCCGGCGATTGGAGCATCAGCGACACTCGATTTTCCTCTCACGTGGTATTCGCGCCAGACGGCGTCGAACAACTGCTGCTTATGGTCCCGGCCGCAAGGCTCCACGGAATTCCGATTCGAGATAATTTCACGGCGAGGTCTTTCTCTAGCCGAAAGGGATTGGGAAAACTAATCTACCAGTTCTTGAATGCGACCTTCACTCAACTTCCACACCTGTCGGAACAGTCGGAGCGTGCCGTGGCAGGAACCATTCATCAGTTGCTCAGCTGCTCGCTCCTGGAACTTCTGGGTGACGATCCATCCACTTCGGTTGGAGAGGCGTTGCATCTGCGCGCGCGCGCATACATTCTGCAGAAGGTTCGCGACCCTGCTTTGAACATCGCGCAAATCGCCGGCGCGCTGCGCTGCAGCAAGCGATACCTGCATCTTGTCTTTGCGAAGAAAGGGAATACGATCGAAGAATTGATCTGGGAACTGAGGCTCGAGGGGTGCTGGAACGATCTCAAGAACCCAGCACTAGCCGGCCGTTCCATTACTGAGATTGCCTTTTCCTGGGGCTTCAACAGCTATCCGCATTTCAGCCGGAAATTCCGGGACAAGTTTGGCCATTCGCCCCGAAGCGTTCATGCAGATACGGTGAAGGGGGCGCAACACGTAAGCTGATTTCACGCCTCCGCTTGATCCGGCTGGCACCATCCTCGAATTCAACCCAGTGCCGGGTAGGCATGTGCACTTGCATCTCCTAAAGTCGCGCACGCAGCAAAGACAAATAATCGCTTTCTCTCCTAGATAACTCGCTTTGCGCTCTGGACAAAGAATCGAACTTCAATGGGGGACTAGACTCCCGGCCAATTGCGATGGGTTGGGGGACCGTCGGCCTACCTCGGTACTGCTGCCCGGCACGATCCTCCAGCGTCACCTGGCCCGACGCGTCCTCGGCCAAGGCGAGCGAGCCCACGTCAAAGGGGGGTCCATGAGATCGAAGCTAGTTCTTGGGCTGTGCCTTTTCCTTTTTCCCACGCTTCTGTGGGCTCAGGCAATCTCCACGTCACAGGTCAGAGGCGTCGTTCAAGATTCGAGCGGCGCAGCCTTGGCCGGCGCTGACATGCGCCTAACGCAAGCTGCCACGGGCGCCGTGCGTACGACGACGAGCGGAGCCGACGGAAGCTACGCATTCGTGGACCTGTCCGTCGGGACCTACGATCTCGAAGTGACGAAATCGGGCTTCAACAAGTACGTGCAAAAGGGCATTGTGATTCAAGTTGGCGTCAGCCCCACCATCAACGTGTCTATGGCAGTCGGCGCCGTCACGCAGGAAGTCACCGTGCAGGCCGAGACCGTGACGGTTGAGACGCAAAATGAGGGAATCGGGCAGGTTACTCCGCCTCTGGAAGTGCAAGATCTGCCGCTGAATGGGCGGCAGATAACCGATCTGCTGCCCCTTTCAGGTGCTGTCGGTCAGGGCAGAGCTTTCCGCGCCTCGTATCCTTCTTCGGCTGTCATCTCGATCGCTGGCGGCGCGCAGGGCAGCGTTGCCTACTGGCTGGACGGCGGCACGCACAACGATCCCTTGAGCAATCAGAACCTTCCGCTCCCATTCCCGGACACGATCGAGGAATTTAAGGTCGAAACGAGCTCGCTACCCGCGCAGTATGGAACGCATCCGTCCGGTGCCGTGACCGTGATCACGAAATCCGGAACGAATTCGTTTCACGGGGATGTATTTGAATATGTGCGCAATTTCATGTTTGATTCAAAGAACACAGCCTTCGCCGCGGCAACTGAGATAAATCCAGTAACTGGCACTACTTTTGCTTTCCGGCCACCCCTGAAACGTAACCAGTTCGGCGGTACGATCGGCGGACCCATCATGAAGGAAAAGCTGTTTTTTTTCCTTGGCTGGCAGGACACGATTCAGCGCTCTACTAATCCAGCCCAGACAGTTTTACCGACGGCCGCCATGCTCGCCGGCAACTTTCAGCCGTGCCTGGGTACGACGGCCTCGCTTACAACCGCCCCTTGGGGGACCGGCGGCTACGGCGCAAACCAGACCAATCCAGCCAATTTCAGTCCGGTCATTATGGCACTAGAAAAATACCTGCCCGTGGCGCCCGCGGCGGGTGGGTTCTTTAGCCCATACCAGTGCGGCACTTACAATTATCAATCTCCATCGAACTTCACAGAAAACCAGGGACTGGCGAGAGTTGATTACCACATGAGTAGCAAAAATACGATCTTCGGCCGCTACTTCATCACGAATTGGGTCCAGCCGCCCGGCTCCCCCGACAAGCTGCCGGATGGGAACCCGGACCTATTGATTGCGGCCATTGATGGACAGTTCAATCGGGTGCAGAACCTGACCCTTGGCGACACGTATTTGATCAGCTCGACAATGGTCAATAACGTGCGCGTAACCGGAAATCGCAGTAGAAACCTCACCGTTGAAAACACGACCGTCGATCTCAACCAGTTGTTCGCGGCCGCCGGAGTCGCGCCGGGCCTCATCAACATCTATCAGCAGGGGGCGCCCAAATTTCCCAACTACATGGCGGATTTTAACCCCACTGGAGGCGGGCTCTTCGGCCTCACTCCATCCACTCCAAGTCTCCAGCCGTATGACACGATCGAAGTGTCGGACGATCTCTCGCTGACGCGTGGCGCACACCAACTCTCATTTGGCGTGGATTTCATCAATCTGAGAGCTTTTGCTCACAATTATCTCAATAACCAGGGCAATTTCCTCTTTGATGGTTCTCAGAGTGGCTGTAGCCCCTGCGCATCTTCGGGACTTTCCGACTTCCTGTTGGGCGAGACTTCCTTGGCCGGAGGCTATACTCAGGCTGCTCCGATTCCATCGCTCCAGCACCAAAACATCTTCGCGCTCTATGCGCAAGACGCCTGGAAGGTGAACCGCCATCTGACAGTGACGGCCGGTCTGCGATGGGATCCATTTTTCGGACACTTTGTTCCCGGCGGCATCGACGTCGTCAACATCTCAATCCCGAACATCATCAATGACGTGCACAGCACAAAATTCCCCGATGCGCCGGCCGGTTTTCTTTTCCCTGGCGACCCGGGCGCGCCGTCGGGAACCAAGTTGACGCCGAATGACCTGAACAAATGGAGTCCTCGCATCGGGCTGGCATGGGATCCAAAGGGCGACGGGCGGATGGCGGTCCGGGCGGGATTCGGCATCTTCTACGATTTCCCGAACTTTTCGTATGATCAATTCGGTTTCGAGGAGCCCTATGGCGGCTCATTCACAGTGCCCGGCGTACCATGTGCGGCCTTCCCTTGCAGTAGCGATCTGGCGAATCCTTGGGCCGAATTCCCGGCATTCACGTCATACCTGAATGGAACGCCAACTGTTCACCCAGCTGGCACAAATCCGTTTGGGGCAGGACCCGGATCAGCAACAGACTTCGTCGGAGGTGGCCCTAAGAACGTTGCATACCTGCCCGACGCGCTGGTGTTCAGCTATCCGCAGACGATCAAGCCAACCTACGTGATGCAGTACAACCTCAGCGTGGAAAAGCAGGTTGCAACAAATTGGCTGCTGTCGATCACGTACATTGGGAGTCAGCAGCGCCACCTCTGGGGCAATAACGAGGCCAACCCCGGGCTCCAGGGCGCATGTCCCGGCGCATATCCGGACGGATATCCACTCCCTGCGGGCGTGAACTGCACCGCCACCGCGGCCCTCGGTGGAAAGACGATTGCCGGAGCTTGTGCGTCGGCACCCCCACCGGTGCCCTTCCTTCCTCCGTTTGTCTGTGGCGGAATTGCGCCCGTCTTCTCCCTGGCCAACAACCGCCTTTTTTATCATTACAACTTCGGAAGTCCGGTTTTCCTCGGCTCGCTTTGCGGTCCCGCGGCCTTCCCTAACGCGTCCTGCTATGGCGAAACGCTTGTCCTGGAAGAGGAAGGGACCGGAAACTACAACGGGCTGCTGCTATCCGCGAAGCATTCTTTTGCCAGTCACTATACCTCGATTACGAATTTCACTTGGTCCCATTGCATCTCGGACAACTACACGACGACACTCGGCTTCTTCCTCGCCGCGGAATCGGTGCCGTACGACCGGCGCGCGGATCGCGGCAACTGCCCGAGCGCCGACACTCATGATCTTTTCAACCAGACGCTCGTAGCCCAGATGCCCACTCTTTCAAACCACGTCGAGGATATGATCTTCGGGCACTGGGAATTTTCCTTGTCTGGGATCATTCAATCCGGGACGGACATTACACCGTACAACCTCGTCGATTTTTCGGGGACCGGGAACGGGCTCACCCAGCGGCCAAGTTTGCTTCCGGGAGCCGATCCATATTGTGAGCCTAAGGGACGCACGTGCTGGCTCAACCCGAAGTCGTTCGTGCCTCCGACGCCGTATACGTTTGGAGACGTGAAAAACTACAGCTTGTTTGGCCCGGGTTCGATCATCATCAACACCGCTCTGCAGCGGATTTTCCAAGTACGCGAGGGTCAACAGCTGCTATTCCGGTGGGAGGTTTTCAACATGCCGAATCATGCGAATCTATATCCACCGACAAATTTTTACGTCTTACCAACGTTTGGCCAGCCAACGCCCGCGAGCACAGCAGGCTTAGGCGCGCTCAACCAAACGGTGAACGATCCGCGCACCATGCAATTCGCGCTAAAATATACGTTCTAGGGTAGCGCAACCGGTTCTGATGCCGCGGATTGGAAGCTGAAGATTTCCGCGCGGCGAGCATGACCGCCTGGGCGAAAAGTCAACCAACGAAGGCGCGACTCACGGCTCGATGCAGCGGGTCGCGCTGATCGGTTTGGGTTTTGGTAGACTGGGCTTCGGCACGGAGTTGGGTGGGCGACACATCCGCAGGACGACCGCGCTCTGGTGAAAGATCACAACGCGCACGGACACCGGCGTCGTATGCTGCAACCAGCTTGCGCAGCGGGCCGTCAGTGGTCTGTTGAGGTCTGCACGGGGATGAGTTTGGCGCGACGCAGGATGCGCGGTTCTTGCCCTATGCGGTTGCAGAGCGCTGCGATTCGGGATGGTTCGAGGAGGCAGGTGGCATGGGCTTTGTGAGACGATTTGCTGTCGCCGCTGGGCTGGCTGTGGCAATCGCGTCGTGGGCGGGTGCGCAACAGCAACCACAAAATCAGGGACAAGCGCCGCCAGCGGAAGCCGGGCGTCCGAGGTTTAGCGGGTTTCCGATGGGTCCCCCGGGGAAAATTGTCGAACTGAGGGCTGAGCCGAGCATCATTGGGCCGGGCCAATCGGTGACGATCTACTGGCACGCCATCAATGCGGACGACACGTACTTCGATCAATGCCTTGGCATTGTTCCGACGATGGGCAAGCTCATCGTTTCACCCGCTGCTACGAGCACGTACACGTTTGCCGCGAAAGGACGCGCGGGCGGCGATCAGAAATCGGTGACCGTGACCGTCGTGGGAACGAATCCCGTTCCGCCGAGCACCGATCCCGGCTGCGCCGATCCCCACAATCAGCCGATCTCGAAGGCGCCGGACGGCCATCCCGATCTTTCAGGCGTTTATATTGCGGGCTTCAACTTCGGCGCGATGAGCCAGGGCGCCGTTTTGAAACCTGGCGCCGAGAAGTACAAGCTCACCAAAGAGGAAACAGACATTGGCATCGGCGTGACCTGCGTGCCTCCTGGCGTGCCCGCAGCCTCGTTCCAACCTTATCCGCTGCAGATTATCCAAAAGCCGGGTCTCATCGTGATCCTGTACGAGGCTTACGGAATTTTCCGCGTGATACCCACGGATGGGCGTCCTCATCCGGACGATCTCGATCCCACGTACATGGGCAATTCGGTGGGACACTGGGAAGGCGATACGCTCGTCGTTGACGTCACCGGATTCAACGACAAGACTGAGATCAGCAATTATCATCACACCACGGCTTATCACGTCGTTGAGCGCTATCATAGGGTTTCGTACGAAGAGCTCGATTACGAAGCCACGATCGACGATCCGAACGTGTTCGCGATGCCGTGGGTGCAGTCCGCCAAGATGAGGTTGCACCCGGAATGGCAGATTCAGGAATACGTCTGCGAGCAGAACAACAAGAATTATCAGGACCTTCTTATAACCAAGGATGCGAAAAAGAAGAAGTAGCTGGAACGGTCTCGCGCGCAGGGCCGGCGCAAGACCGGTGGGTTTTCGGATTGGGAGAGAGAAAAGCATGATACGAAAATCGGCAACGTGTCTTCTTATTGCGCTAGCCGCAGTCGCGGTGGTTGTCCCGGCCGCGCTCGCGCATCACTCGACGGCGATGTACGACATGGAGCATCCGAGCACATTCCAGGGCACCGTTACACGAGTCGAATGGACGAACCCCCACGCATACATTTACCTCAACGTGAAAAACGACAAGGGTGGCGTTGACGAATGGGCGATGGAGATTAACAGCCCGAATTTTCTTCACCACAACGGTTGGACGCGCGATACCGTGAGGCCTGGTGATGTGGTTACGGTTACTGGTGGCGCGGCGAAGAGCGGAGCGCGGACGATGCGCTGTACCTCCGTGGTGTTAGCCGACGGGACCGTGCTCAGATCCTAAGGTGCCGGAGCGGCCACGCCGACTATCCACAAGATAAGTTGCGCACAGCGAGCAAAACGGCGTATAAGCGTCTGTCACTGCGGTTGTTCTTGCCGCTGGTCTAGACGAAGTTCGTTAGGAGGCGCGTCTTTTGCTTCACTTCTGCGAATGGCTCGAGAAGAATCCATGGATCCTAGCCCTGGATAGCAATGTAGTGATCTCGCTGATTTTCGAGATATGTCACTACTCGGGATTCTTCCTGCTCGTTGGCACTTCCGTAGTTCTCGATTTGCGCCTCATGGGAATTGCCGCTCGGCGTGAACCAGTACCGGAACTCGCGCGCCAGCTTCGCCCCTGGATGTGGACCGGCTTGGTGATGGTTCTCATTTCCGGGTTTTTCATGTTCGCTGCCGACGCTGTCGATTTCTACGGAGCCGATACGTTTCGTGTGAAATTGCTCGTAGTCTTGGTTGCGGTGCTGCTGGGGGTGTTCGTCCATTCACGAGCTGCTGCGTACAGCGACCAGCCTGCGGTACCCATTGGCGCTAAAGTCATAGCTTTCGTTTCACTGGTCTTATGGATCGGATCGATCTTGATCTCTGTTGAGGTCCCGGCGATTTCGGGTGTCGGCTAATTCGTGTACGCTTCGCGCCATATCTTGAGGGCGCAGAGGTCTAGCTTCGATGCTTAATTTCTTCATGACCGTCGCCAGGTGGCTGCAAAACACCCGGTGGGCTCTTTACATCAGTGGTTCCACGTGGATCTATCCCTTTGTCCAGGCAACGCACTTCACGGGTCTGTCTCTTTGGATCGGCACAAACCTCACTCTCGATCTGCGGCTTCTTGGAATCGGATCAAAGCGCCAGACTGCCGCCGAGCTTTCCGATGCACTATTTTGGTGGAATTGGGCGGGGCTCCTCATTGCTATTACCGGCGGGTTCTTGTTGTTTTCAAGCGCCGCGACCAAGTACATCCCGAATCCCGCGTTCGAGATCAAGCTCGCCATTCTCGTACCTTTTGGAATCCTATGGCACATCTTCGTCCAGTGGCACGCACGGACAAGAGAACAGTCTGACTTTGCGAGCGGATTCGGCAAATTCGCAGGTCTGCTTGAGCTGCTGGTTTGGTTCGCAGTGATCACGGCCGCCGTCTCGATACCAAATTTCGATACACATTAGTTCTATGAGGCTTCGGCACGCGCTGGTACCGTTTGCCGCTCTTGCCGCCGCAGCACTTCTCGGTTGCGGCAAAGCGCAAGACGGCGAGCGTTCTGGCCCGGCCCTTACGATCGATCCCGCCACAACCGGCTCGATCACCGGCACGGTTACCTTCGACGGTCCTCCTCCTGCATTGAAATTCATCGACATGAGCGCCTCTTCCGCTTGCGTGCAGGCGAATCCAAAGCCTGTCGCTGCGCCAACGATTGTGATCGGTGATCGCGGCGCACTGGCGAATGTCGTCGTTTACGTGAAAAGCGGACTGGGAAACTATCGATTCGATGTGCCGCAAGAGCCCGCGATACTTGCGCAAAAGAACTGCATGTACGAGCCGCACGTAGTCGCGCTAATGACCGGCCAGTCCTTCGAAGTTCAAAACAACGATCCGACGATGCACAACGTGCACCCGATGCCGCAACACAACCGCCAGTGGAGCACGTCGCAGCCCGCTGGATCGGCGCCGCTCAAGTCCGTCCTGGCGCGCCCCGAATTCGCGATGCCGGTGCTGTGCAACGTCCATCCGTGGATGCGAGCATTCGTTTTTGCCTTCGATCATCCTTATTTCGCGGTTACGCCTCCATCGGGCACTTTCGAGCTGAAAAACCTGCCGCCGGGTACCTACACAATCGAAGCCTGGCAGGAAAGCCTCGGCACGCGGGATCAAGTGGTGATGATCGGCGCGAAAGAGTCGAAGCCAATCTCGTTTACGTTTGCCGCGAGCGCGCCTGCGGCAAACTAGCCGCTTTCGTGGTCGCGTCCCAAAGTGGGCAGACCTGCCTGCTTAAGTCCTGTGAACCAATAGCCAACGTTTCCTCGCGCCGCTAACCGGCAGCGCGTGAGCACACGTGGTAACCCCTTTCATAGGAACGCATTAGACGCTTGCTGAGAAAGTGTCTCTGCCGGTCCGATGACTTTCCCGCGATCACTTGAAACCTCTAATGAAGACTGGCCTGTAGATCGCATAGACACGCGCGGGTATCCGTCTGCAACGGCTATTAGAGACCGGGCCAGGAGTGGCCGAATTTGTGTCGAGGTGAGCGCGCTTGAACGAGAAATGCCGGATCGTCGCCGTGCTGGGCACGCGGCCCGAGGCGATCAAACTCGCCCTCGTTATAGACGAGCTGCGCCGCCGATCGGCCGAGTTCGAAACAGCGGTTGTGCATACCGGCCAGCACCGGACGATGCTGGATCAGGTTCTTCGGCACTTTCAGATCAAGCCCGATTTCGATCTCGACGTGATGCGCCCGAACCAGACACTGAGTTCCCTCACCGGCCGCGTGGTCGACACCGTCGAGAACGCCTGCCATCGATTTGAGCCCAATATGGTGCTGGTGCAAGGCGACACCACCACCGCCTTTGGCGCAGCCCTGGCCGCCTACTACTGCAAGATTCCGGTAGGGCACATCGAAGCGGGTCTCCGCAGCTACGACATCTACAACCCGTTTCCCGAGGAGGCCAACCGGCGGCTCGTTTCTGTGATTACCGAAATTCACTTTGCACCAACGGCGCTCTCGCGCGACGCGCTGCTAGCCGAGCGAGTGCCTGCGGAAAAGATCGTGGTCACAGGCAACACGGTCGTCGACGCGCTGCGGGGCCTTAGCCAGCTTTCAGACTCCTGGGAGGACACGCCGCTCGCCGGGATTCCCACGCAGGGCTGGCGCCTCATCCTGGTCACTTCCCACCGTCGCGAGTCTTGGGGCAGCGACCAGGAAAACATGTGCCTCGCGCTGAAGGATTTGGTGCAGAGGAACCCAGACATTCGAGTGATCTATCCGGTTCACATGAATCCCAACGTGCGCAGCACCATCAATGCGCTGCTGGGGGGCGTCGACCGCATTCATCTTACGGAGCCGCTGGACTACATCACTTTCGTCAGCCTGCTGCGCCGCTGCTTTCTGGTGTTGACGGATTCCGGGGGAATTCAGGAAGAGGCGCCCACGTTCCATAAGCCGGTGCTTGTGCTGCGGAAGGTGACCGAGCGCCCCGAGGCCTCGCAATTCGGCATGTCGAAGATCATCGGCATGTCGCGAAAGAGAATTCTGGCGGAAGCGCAGCATCTGCTCGCGGATCCTGAAGCCTACAAGGACATGTCGGAAGGCGAAAACCCTTACGGCGATGGCCGCGCCTCGGAAAGGATCGTTGAGGCGATCTCGCGCTGGTATCAGAAAAAAACGCCGCTGCTCGAGCCGGAAAAGGAATTCAAGCTGCCGCCGCGACCTCATCCGAGGCGCCGCAAAACCGATCTTGTCCAGCAGCCGAACGAGCCCGTTCCCGAGAAGGTGCATTCCTAAGCGCGGTGGAGCGCGATGATCTACTGCCTCTTCGCGATCGTCACGATCATTTCAATCTATACCGCGCGCCACTACTGGTTCACGCTGAACCGGCTGTTCGGTTTTCAGCGCCATCCTTACATCGACACCGACACGGCCGACTGGCCGCAAGTAACGATCCTTGTCGCCGCGCATAACGAAGAAAAAGT
>Ga0187781_10000386_pt1 | contig 31368 bp, 20 predicted proteins | sample 0715_SJ02_MP02_2_FD_132447 | JGI IMG/M metagenome (GOLD analysis project Ga0187781, IMG submission 132447) | Tropical peat soil microbial communities from peatlands in Department of Meta, Colombia - 0715_SJ02_MP02_20_MG | ecosystem: Environmental > Terrestrial > Soil > Wetlands > Peat | place... | reverse complement strand
CTGCTGCGCGTTGCGCACCAGACCTTCTTTTTCGATGACGTCGAGGGTGGCGAGCGACGCCGCAATCGAAACCGGGTTGCCGCCAAACGTCGAGGCATGCGATCCCGGCACCCAGTCCATGATTTCCGCTTTGCTCATGGTGACGCCGAGCGGCATGCCGGACGCAATGCCCTTGGCCATGCAAACGATGTCGGGCTCGACGCCGCTGTGCTCGACGGCAAACCACTTGCCGGTGCGGCCGATGCCGCTCTGCACTTCGTCGACCACGAGCAGGATGCCGTGCTTGTCGCAGATGCGGCGCAGTTCCTGCATGAAGATGTGGGGAGGGACGACATATCCGCCTTCGCCCTGAATCGGCTCCACGAAAATTGCCGCTACTTCTTCCGGGGCCAGCACGGTGGCAAAAAGCTTGTCCTCGATGTAGCGGGCGCAGCCCAGGGCGAACGCGTCGGCCTCCTGCGGGCCTCCCGCGCATCCGCGATACAGATCGGGATAGCGAATGTGCGTGACGCCCGGCACCAGCGGTGAGAAGCGGCGTTTCTGTTGTGGTTTGGATGCGGTCAGAGAAAGCGCTCCCATGGTGCGTCCGTGAAACGCACCCAGGAAGGCGATTACGTGCTGGCGCTTGGTGTGATAGCGCGCCAGTTTGAGGGCACACTCGATCGCCTCGGCGCCGGAGTTGCCGTAATAGACCTTGTGCGGCCCGGGCATGGGCGCGATCTTCGACAGCCGCTCGGCCAGGGCCACCATGTTTTCGTAATAGAAGTCGGTGCCCGACATGTGAATGAGTTCGGCGGCCTGTTTCTGAATGGCGGCGACCACATCCGGATGGCTATGGCCGGTTGAAGTTACGGCGATGCCGGCGGAAAAATCGAAAAACTCGTTGCCGTCGACGTCTTCAACGACGATACCGCGGCCGCGCTTGGCGACCATGGGATAGGAGCGCGTGTAAGAAGGAGAAATGTATTTTTCGTCGCCGGCGAGTATGCGCCTGGCGTTGGGGCCGGGAAGAGCAGTTGTGATCTTCGGGCCGATGGTCAGAGTCTTTGTGGTCATGGCAGGTTCTCCTAAACTAGTTCTCAGTCGTTAGTTCTCAGTTCTAGAAGAACTGAGAACTGATTCAGCGGAAGTAGATGCAGCAATCGGCGCAAATTCGATCACTGCAGAAAGGCGCGAAGGATGGAGAACTAGTCGCCGAAGAGGTTGGCGCGCATGCGCGAAGGCAGGAAATGCAAATAGCGGCGCGGGCAGGCAAGGCCTTCAATCCAGCAAATACGGAGCGAATTGGAGCCGCACGAGCGCATGTTCACCACTTAAAGTATAGCCCGGATTTTCGCGCGGCGGAACCCCCAAAATGGCCGTTACTCCAGCTTGAGGGGCGGTTACTTTTGGTGCCTTCTATTGGCTCGCTCAGGATGACTCGCGGGTCGGTATTACGGGGACTCGGAGGTTGGGACTGCGGTGACTCGCAAGTCTATCCAGACGTTAGCGTAACCACACTAGCGCGAAGAGGAGTTTTCCTCGGCACGCGCCTCCGAAAACACCAGCCGGTCGCTGAACAGGAAGTTCACCAGCGCGCACACGGCGATCGCCACCAGATTGGCGGCCACGTAGTTCATTCCGGCGGCCCCGACCAGCACGCGCATGATCAAAAGATTCCCTACGATAGAGACCGCTCCGTTCGAGCCGTTGAACTTCAAAAACCTTGTCAGCGATTGGGTACGGTGCGCCGAGGGCCGATCGCGCCACGTGAAGCGCTCGTGCCAGAGAAAGTTATGAATCACAGCCGTTTCGACTGCAAGGACGGTTGCGAGCAGGTAATCGAAGTGGAAGCCTGAACGCAATAACGACAGCGCGGTCAACTGCACCACGAACCCGATCCCACCAACAAAATTGAATTTCAAGAAGCGCCCGAATCGCATGGTATTCGTTAAACCCGAGAGCTTGAATCTATTCGATCTCAACCTCTCACTCTTCGCCTTTGGCCTTTCGCTCTTAGTTGACGGCTCAAGGCTGATGGCTGGAATCGCTTATTCTATTCTCTCTTCGCGGTACAACCGAGCCGTGTTCTTCAGAGTAAAGAATATTAACATTCCAAACATTCCTGCCAAGCCAATGACGCCACCGATATCGAACAGGCGGTAGCGCCCGTGAATCACACACGCCCAGCGGAACAGGGCAAGGTTTCCCATCGCCAGCAGCACCCGCAGCTCGGTCGGTCCGAAGCGCCAGAACGAGAGATGAAACTCACCGATGGCGTACGTCGCCAGATAAGACTGAATGGAAAGCAGCAGGAACGCGACCAGTAACCCGACAGCGATCGTGGGGTGCATGTATCCGGAGAGCGCAAGGCCGCCCATCATGGTTGCAACGCCGATCGAGTCGGTAATGTGATCGACATAGAACCCGTATCGCGGACGCTGCCGTTGCCGGACGCGCGCCAGAGTACCGTCAAGCGAATCGCCGAACCAGTTCAAGGCGAGGCAACCGATGGCCGCGAGAAGCATGCGCCGATCGTATCTGGAAAGCGCGTAGCACACGCCCACTCCAACCTGCGCCGCGAAGCCAAGCACGGTCAGGTGATCCGAGCCCGCCCAGGCCGGCATGCGCTCGGCTATCCATACCAGGGCACGCTTTTCGGAGCTGGCGAGCCAGCTGCCGTGGACACGGGCAGCGTGGCGGAACTCGGGGTTGCGGGCGCCGCTGCGCCGGATTTCCGATAAAGTCGCGGGATTCATGAGCTCGGCAAACTCGGCCATTGCACTCCCACGCCATGATGTCGAAGCTGTCATTACAAAGCCTCCAGCTGCGAGCTATGAAATGGGCGCTGGAGGCTTTTGGCAATGCCCGGCAGATAAAACGCTGATCAACTAAGATCGCCAGTTTTTTCAATCATATGCAGGATGGTCTCCACTGGTTCTCGCCGCCCCGCCGGGCGGAGAAGTGGACGGTTGTGCGGATTCCTCCCAAACTGGTGTGGCGCGGACGCTCGCACCGGATCATGATTCCCCCTGGGAGCGAGCCGGGAGCGGCTTCAGTGCAGGGCGGAGTGCATCGTCTTCAGCAGCGAAAGGCGGGTGAACGGCTTGTCGAGAAGAGGGATTTCGTTCTTCTTGTCGCCGTTTTGGGTGATGAATTCGCCTGTGTAGCCGGACATGAAGACGACCTTGGCGGCCGGAAACAGGTGGGTCAACTCCAAAGCCAGATCGGGGCCGCTCATGCCCGGCATAACAACGTCGGACAAGATGGCGTCGACATGGACGCCGTTTTCGCGAAGTTTCGCGAGAGCCGAGCGGCCATCCGGCGCCTCGAGCACGCGGTACCCGTGTTCTTCGAGCATTTGGCGGGTCAGGGTGCGCATCAGGGAATCGTCTTCGACGAGGAGAATCGTTTCTCCGCGGGCCCGAGGCGGCAAGGCTGCGGCTTCTGCGGAGGGCGCGAGGTCAAGCTTGTGCTCGGCGGCGGGAAGATAAATTTTAAAGGTGGTGCCGCGGCCGACTTCACTGTAGACCAAAATGTGGCCGCCATTCTGGCTGACAACGCCATACACCGTTGCCAGCCCTAATCCAGTGCCCTTGCCGAACTCCTTGGTGGTGAAGAAAGGTTCGAAGATTTGCGATGCGGTCGCAGCATCCATACCGATGCCATTGTCGCTGATCGCGAGCACAACGTACTTGCCGGCTTTCAAGGGCCGATGCCGTTCGGCCAACGTTTCGTCGAACTCCTGAAGGGAGGTTTCGAGAATGAGCTTTCCGCCCTTGGGCATGGCATCGCGAGCGTTGACGGCGATGTTCATGACGACCTGATCGACCTGGCCGGGGTCGGACTCGATATAGGCCGCGTCCGTGCCGTGGCGAACGATAATCTGGACATCGTCGCCCATCAGCGGGCGCAGCAGTTTCACAACCTCGCGGAGAGACTCGTTCACATCGAGCAGGCGGGGTTGCAGGCCGACCTGCCTGCGGCTGAAGGTGAGCAGTTGACGGGTCAAAGCAGACCCGCGCTTGGACGCTTCCTTGATGTTATCAAGGTATTGCACACCCTCGGGCAAGACGCGGTCGCGCAAGAGGTCGCAGCAGGCGGAAACGATGCCGAGCACGTTGTTGAAGTCGTGGGCGACGCCACCGGCAAGGCGGCCGACCGCCTCCATTTTTTGTCCCTGGCGGAGGAGTTCCTCGTTGCGCTTTTGGGAGGTCACGTCGCGGGCAATGGCGGAAGCACCGATGATTTGGCCGCTGGAATCGCGAATGGGCGACACGGAAATGGAAACCTGGAGCCGCTGGCCGTCTTTGCGCACGCGCACGGTTTCGAAGTAGTTGACAGGATCGCCGCGGCGCATTTTTTCCAGAATGCCGGGAATTTCGTCAGGCCGGTCGTTGGGAGCGAGAGTGGCGATCGGCTTCCCAATCATCTCGTCGGCGGTATAGCCATAAATGTGTTCCGCACCCTTATTCCAGTGAGTGATGATGCCGTCGAGGGTCTTGGCAATAATCGCATCCTGAGAGGAGTCGACGATCAGCGCCAAACGGTTTTGGGATTCCTGAAGCTGGCGATCGGTGGCGGCTTGAAGAGCTTCCTGGGCGCGGCGCAGCTCGTCTTCGATGCGCCTGCGCTCGCTGATATCGCGGATGGCGGTGAGGACGAGGATGCCACCTTCGATAGGGACGGGGGACAGGCTGATTTCCAGGGGGAATTCGGAGCCGTCCTTGCGGCGGCCGCGGAGATCCATGCGAGCGCCCATGGCACGCGTGGCCGGTTGCTCTTCGAAGAGCGCGCGGTGATGGCGGTGCATTTCGCGCTGGCCGAGCGGCACGAGGATTTCGACGGTTTGCCCGAGCAGTTCGTCGCGCGAGTATCCGAACAACTTCAAAGTTTGCGAGTTGGCCTGAACGATGAGGCCCTCGGGGTTCACGGCCACCATGGCGTCCGGTACGGCCTCAAAGAAGATGCGCGAAAGGAGGAAGTTGGAAACTTTTTGGGCGATTCTTGGCTTAGTTTCGGAGTTCGGTTCGGGACGTGCCAACGTGCTTACCCCACTATCGCCACTACTATAACCCCTGTCCTGCAATCCTCTCAAGCCCCGAATTCCCGGGGAAGCCGGAGCGGAATCCAACTAACGACGGCAGGCGGCGCAGTATCCGCCGACCTCAAGCCGGGTAACGAGGATGTGAAAACGGCAATCGCGTTCAAGCTGGTTTTTCAGCGACTCGAAGGTTTTGCTGACGAACTCGGTGATTTTGCCGCAACGCAGGCAGGCCATATGAATGTGATCGCGGCCGAGCCGGCGTTCGTAGTAATGGCCGTCGCCCTTCAGGTGCAGAAGGTCGAGTTCATCGATCAGCCCCTGGCGCTTGAGCAGATCCAGAGTGCGGTAGACGGTGCTGCGGTCGACAGAGGGGTCGAGGGCGCGGGCTTTGCGCAGTATTTGAGCGGCATCGAGATGCCGGGAAGCGGTCTCGATGACAGTGAGGATAGCCCGGCGCTGCCCCGTCATGCGAATGCCGCGGAGGGCAAGTTGGCCCTGAAGATGGCCGGGGACTTCGGTCTGGGGCAGAGGCATTGAGGACCTCCAGAGAACGTCGCAACAGATCGCAATCAGGTTGCAACGGAATTTTTCGGGACGCGTTGACAGTGCGGTCGCTTATCTCCTAGCCTTGTGATTGTATGCTTGTTGCGACTCGGTTGCAACTAGCTGCCCGAATGACTCGGCTCGCGAAGTTCGTCACGTCGTTCTTGCTTGCGGCGCTCTTCGTGTTTCTGTCGGCGGGGGCCGCGCCGGCAGCGGTCGGGGGCAGCATCCACGGTACGGTCAAGGATTCCAGTGGCGCTGTCGTGGTGAAAGCGGTCGTGACAGCAACCGAGAGGAGCAGCGGCTTCAAGATCAAGGTAGCAAGCGATAACAAGGGTGTTTACACCTTTCCCCTGTTGCCGAGTGGATGCTATGACATCGAGGTTGATCTTCCGGGATTTCGACCCTACCGGCGCGTTGGAGTGATTGTCGGCGCCGAGAGCTCGTCGATCGTTGACGCTGTTCTGGAAATCGGCACGAGGTCCGACTCGGTCGTCGTTCTCGAAGCCGCCGTTCACGCGGAAACCTCGGACACACAGATGGGAGAGGTCGTCAGCGGCGGTCAGATCGCCGCCGTGCCGCTGAATGGCCGCAGCTACACCGATCTGCTCGCTTTGCAACCCGGAGTGGTTCCGGCAACTTCGCTCACTTCCGCCACTCAGCAGGACGTAGGCGTCAGCGCCCTTTCTCCCTCCGGCAATCTGAACCCCGGGACGATTTCGATCAACGGTCAGCGAGAGTTCTCGAATGCTTTCACCGTCAATGGCAGCGACGCCGAAGAAGACGTCAACGCCGGAACCGCCATCATTCCCAACCTCGACTCGATCGCCGAATTCCGCATCCTGACCGGCAACTTCGATGCTGAAACCGGAGGACGCAGCGGAGGCCAAATTACTGTCATTACCAAATCGGGCACCAATCGAGTTCATGGCGATCTTTTTGGTTTCCTGCGCAATACGGATCTCGATGCGCGGAACTATTTTTCGCCTACGCGCGGCACTTTGAACCAAAGGCAATTCGGAGGAACGCTCGGCGGGCCGATCCGAAAAAACAAAATATTTTTCTTCGCCGATTATCAAGGCACGCGCCTGGATGAGGGAATCGATACGGGTTTAATCCCCGTTCCCACTGTGGCGGAGCGAAGCGGCATCTTTCCCAATGGCGACGTCGTTTCCCCGGATACCTGGTCCGCGCCAGCGACGGATCTGTTGCAATACATTCCGATGCCGAACATCGGCGGCAGCGCTTTTTCAACTTCGGCTTATAACGAAACCCTGCGCGACGACAAAGGAGCGTATCGGCTCGACAATAACAGCCGGTTCGGTGTTTTCTCCGCCTATTATTTTGGCGATGATTACACGCTCAACAATCCGTATCCTATCGCACAAAGCGGCGCGAACGTCCCGGGTTTTAACGCCCTCAACCTGGGCCGGGCGCAGTTACTCAGCCTCTCACACACGAACGCACTCGGCACAACCGCGGTCAACGATTTTCACTTTAGCTACCTGCGCGATAGCAACGACCTGGGGCGACCGGTGGGTGGACTGGGCGTCAGCCTTGCCTCTCAGGGGTTTGTCACCGGCGCGGGGACCGAGGGAATTGTCCCACTGAATCCGCGCGGCGAGGGGGTCGAAAACATTGTGTTCAATGCCTTTTCCATCGGCACCAACGCCAATGAGTTGATGCAGGTAAACAATACCTTCCAATGGATTGATAACTTTTCAAAAGTTGTGGGCCGACACACCATGAAATTCGGCGCGGAATTTCATTACGACCAGATCAACACGAACCCGATCGCGCAGTTCAATGGCAACTTTCTTTTCACGGGAAACGGAACTGTCTCTGACTTCGAAGATTTCCTGCTGGGCCTTCCCAGCCAGTACAACCAGAGCCAGTTGCAGCCGTTCTATGGACGCAATAAATATTGGGGACTTTACGCGCAGGACAGTTGGCGCCTGCGCTCGGACTTCACACTGAATTACGGCCTGCGATGGGATCGCATCGAGCCGTGGTATGAAAAGGACAATGGTATTTCCACGTTCGAGCCCGGGAAGTCATCGGTTGTGTTTCCGGGCGCGCCGCCGGGCATTCTTTTCCCCACCGACCCGGGCGTGCCGCGCACGCTTGCGCCTCCCGGAAATCTCGACTTCGCGCCTCGCATTGGCCTTGCCTACTCGCCGGCTGTTGCACAGAGCACACTTCTTGGAAAGATATTAGGCGAGGCCGGCAAAACCAGTATTCGGGCGGGCTTCGGAATGTATTACTCGCAGATCGAGGCGCTGACGATCGGAATTCTTGCCGGCAATGCGCCCTTCGGCATTACGTATTCGAGTCCCGCTCCTCCTCTATTCGCCACGCCGTTTATTACAGCATCGACCGGGCAGGGCCAAGGCCAGCCTTTTCCGGTCGTGCTCGCGACGCGAATGGCCTCGAGCGGCAATCCCAACCCAAGTATTAATTGGTCCGAATATGAGCCGGTCACCGGCATCCCCGGATATGCTGCATCCAACAGGATCCCGTATGTTGGAGAATATATGTTGTCAGTCCAGCGTCAGCTCGGCGCCAATACCGTGCTTAGCGCAACTTATGTGGGCAATCAGGGCCACCGCTCGTTAGTGCTGCTAGAAGCTAACCCGGGGAATCCTGCACTTTGCCTGAGCCTGAGTCAGACAGAGGATGTTGCTCCTGGCAGTCCTACCTGCGGGCCTTTTGCGGAAGGCAACATATTCACGACTGCTGCCGGCCAAACAATTTATGGGACACGCGCGCCGCTGAGCTTCAGCTTTGGCAGCGACACAAACCAATCGACCATTGGTAAGTCCAACTACAATGCGCTCGAAATCAGCGTTCGTCATCGGAGCGGGCCGCTGGGACTGTCCGCCGGTTACACGTATAGCAAGTCGCTGGATGATTCCTCCAATTTGGGCGAAGAGGTGAACCCGATGAATCCGACGTTGAGCTATGCCCTGTCGTCGTTCGATATCAAACACAACTTGGTCTTGAGTTATGACTATCGGCTCCCTTTGGAGCGGATTTCTCGCGCTTCGAACCGGTGGGCGCAAGGATGGACTTTCTCCGGAGTAACCCATTTCAGCAGCGGATTTCCAGTTACTCTCTACAACTACAGCGACTATTCATTGTTGGGAACGGAGCCGAATGGCATTAATAACTACGGTGTCGACGAGCCACAATTTACACCCGGCCCGCTTGGCTTAAACCATAATCCGCGCGATGGTGAGGCTTACTTCAACACTTCGCTTTTTAGCTTGCAGCCCATAGGTACCCCGGGCAATGCGAAGCGCCGCTTCTTCTACGGGCCGGGCCTGGATAACTACGACATGGCGCTGGCGAAGGAAGTCCGGCTCACCGAATCGAAGGTCCTGCAGTTTCGTATAGAAGCTTTCAACGTTTTCAATCACACCCAGTTTTATGGTCCTAGCGTGGTCAACGGCAACATCAGCAGCCCTTGTTCGCTGTCCTCGGTCACGGCAATTGCGGCCGACACGGCCTGTTTCGGACACGTGCTCAGCGCCATGCCGGCGCGCCTGATGCAGGCTGCCTTCAAGTTTGTGTTCTGACTGTTGCTAGCTAACAGGCGGCGGAAAAGCTTCCAATGATCGCCTCGGCGGCTAAAGCCGCCATTGAAAATAGGCCGCTTATAGCCGCGCTGGAAGCGCTCCACCCCAACAAGCCAAAAGCAGGCTTGCTGGGACCCCGGCGCTGCGCGACCCAAAACGGGGGCTGTCAGCAAACTGCTAATCGCGTCTCGTAGTGCATAGCGCGGCCAACGCAGCCTGGCCCAGGCTGATGCCGCCATCATTGGCGGGAACGGTCTGATTTGTCCAGATCTGTAACGCGGAGGGTTGGAGTTCTTCCTTCAGATCGGCGAGAAGCAGTTCGTTCTGAAATACACCCCCGGAAAAAACGATTGTATCGAGCTGTGCTGAACTGGTTAGATTTCCGATGGCGTCGGCGACGCCGTGCGCCATGCCGCGCTGAAAGGCGCGAGCGATTTCCACGATGCTGCGCCCGCGGGCGCGGTCGACGGCAACAGAGCGGAGCAGCGGGCGAAAATCCAATTCGCCGCCGGCGAATGGAAACGGATAAGGTTCGATTTCCTTTAGGGCACGAGCGATGTGCTCCACCCACGTGGCGGCCTGCCCTTCGAAAGTGATATCGCGGGTAAAGCCGAGGAGCGCGGCGGCCGTATCGAAGAGCCGGCCAACGGAAGTCGTGGGGAAGGTGCGGACGTTCTTGCGAACGAGTTGCAACGCGGTTTCGTAGCGGTGAGGAAAGGAGAACGGTGCTGCGCTCAGGTCGGGCAAGCCTTCGATCTGCGAAAGAAAGCCAGCGGCCGCTTGCACGGGATGTTGCGCGGCTGCGTCGCCTCCGGGGAGGGCGGCGGGCCGCAAATGAGCGATGCGGTCGAACCCCGATGAGAGGCTGCCGGCGAAGAACTCTCCACCCCAGATGCTGCCGTCGTCACCATAGCCAGTGCCATCGAAACTGACGCCCAAGACGCGCTCCTCCCATGCGCCGCGCTCGGCAAGCACCGACGCAATATGAGCGCGGTGATGCTGGACGGCGTGCTTCTCGGCGGCTGCCAACCGCATGGCATGGACGGTGGAGCGATATTCGGGATGAGCATCGTGAACGAGCAGCGAATCCTGGAGCGAAATTTCATACATCGACGTGAGGTCGCGAATGGTCTCTTCAAAAGCGCGAAAAGCTTCGTAGTGGTCGAGGTCTCCAATAAACTGGCTGACGAAGGCTTGCCCCTCAACGACCAAGGTCAGGGAGTTCTTCAAATCGGCGCCCAAGGCGAGAATGGGCCGCGTAGGCCGCGCTTTGAGTGGGATGCTGGCGACAGCGCCCGGTGCGTAGCCGCGCGAGCGGCGGATGATGGCCGGCCCGAACACGCCCACCCGGGCAACGGAATCCTCGACACGGCGGGCAATGGGACGTTCACCGGCAAGGAAAGCGTCGGCGATAGCATCGAGGCGGTCGAAGGCGTCTTCGTCGAGGTAGGCGATCGGTTCGCTCGAGCGATTGGCGCTGGTCATGACAAGGACAGACGGGGCACCTGCCGCATACAACAAATGATGCAGCGGCGTGTACGGCAGCATGATGCCGAGTTCTCGATTGTCGGGCGCGACGCCGAGCAAATCGAGGCGGGCGGGAGCGAGGATGATAGGCCGGGCGGTGGACGTGAGCAACGCCACCGCCTCTTCAGAGAACTCCGCTAGCTCGCACGCAGCTGCAACCGTTTCCACCATCACGGCAAATGGTTTTTCCTTGCGAAATTTGCGGGCGCGCATGGCGGCAACGGATTCGACGTTGCGGGCGTCGCAAGCGAGGTGATAGCCCCCGAGGCCTTTGACGGCGAGGATTTTGCCGGAACGAAGAAGTTCGACGGCTCTATGAATAACGATGTCGTCGCCGCGAATCGTGTCCGAGCCAATGCGCAAATAATAATGAGGCCCGCAAACGGGGCAGGCGACGGGCTGCGCGTGAAAGCGGCGATTGGCGGGGTCATGATACTCGTTTTCGCAGTAATCGTCGAACGGCCACGCCTTCATGGTGGTATTGGGGCGGTCGTAGGGAAGGCCGAGGATGACGGTGTAACGAGGGCCGCAGTTGGTGCAGTTGATGTAGGGATAGGCGTGGCGGCGATCGGCGGGGTCGGCGAGTTCGCGCAGGCAATCGTCGCAAACAGGGAGATCGGGGGAGATGCGGACGGTTGGCCGCTGCTTGCGCTCGCTTTCGCGGATTGAAAAGTCGGTGAAGCCGGTCGGCGACACAGGCGCGACTTCAATCTCGACAATGCGTGACGCCGGAGGGGCTTCGCTTTTGAGCCGAGCGAGAAAACTCTGGATGCGCGGCTCGTCGCCTTCGAGATAAATGGAAACGCCCTCTTCCCCATTGAGAACCCAGCCCGACAAGCGCAGGTCGGTGGCAACGCGATAGACGAAGGGGCGGAAGCCAACGCCCTGGACGACGCCGCGGACTTTGATGAGACAAGCGTTGGCCATTGTTCAGGCAGTTTCGAAATTTTGACGCGCGGGAAACTTGCGAGAGCCTGCTAAGCTCTACCCTGCGTGGATCAAGCATACAACGTCATCATTCTGGGAGCGGGCGCGGCCGGCCTTATGTGTGCGATCGAGGCGGGTCGGCGCGGGCGGCGAGTTCTGGTGATGGAAAGGGCCGAGCGCATTGGTAAGAAGATTCTGATCTCGGGCGGGGGGCGTTGCAATTTCACGAATCTGCACACGAGCGCGGAGAATTTCATTTCAGCGAATCGGCATTTTGCGAAATCCGCGCTGGCGCGGTATGGTCCGGAGGCATTCGTGAAGCTCGTCGAGAGACATGGCATTCGCTATCACGAGAAAAAACTCGGGCAGTTGTTTTGCGACGGCTCAGCGGCAGAGATCGTCGCTATGCTCGAAGCAGAATGCCGGGCAGCGGGAGTTGAGATCCGGCTGAATGCCAAGATCGAGCAAGTCGGCAGAGAAGGCGAGTTCTCTGTTCGCGCGGGAGGCAAGAGTTTTGTGGCGCCGCGGTTGGTGGTTGCGACCGGGGGTTTGTCGATTCCGAAGATCGGCGCGACGCCGTTTGGCTATGAGCTGGCTCGGCAATTCGGAATGGAAATTCAGCCGACGCGGGCTGCCCTGGTTCCGCTCGTGTTCGACGAAGCGGACCGGCGGCGCTGGTGCGACTTGACTGGCGTTTCGACGGAGGTTGGCGTGCACACGAAGAGTGCCAAGCGCTGCTTCAAGGAGAAGATGCTATTCACGCACCGCGGAGTCAGTGGGCCGGCGATTCTGCAGATTTCATCGTGCTGGAATGGCCGGGAGCCGATCATCATCGACCTTGCGCCTGATCTGGATTTGCATGCGCGTCTGAGCGAATGCGGGCATCGCAACGAGGCGGCCTGGAAGGCGCTGTTGCGGGAAACTTTGCCGCGACGGCTGGCGGATCGTTGGCTGGAGGAGCATCCGCTCGGCGGAGAATCGGAGCGCGCGTTTGCCGAGGCCGAGCGCCAACTGCACGCGTGGGAAGTGACGCCGGTGGGCACCGAGGGGTACGGAAAGGCGGAGGTGACCGCGGGCGGCGTTGATACCGACGAACTTTCGTCGCGGACCATGGAAGCGAAGAAAGTGCCGGGACTGTTTTTCATCGGGGAAGTGGTGGATGTGACCGGAGAGTTGGGAGGGCTCAACTTTCAGTGGGCATGGGCCTCGGGATACTGCGCCGGGCAGGCAGTTTAGCGACTCGCAACGCGCGGCTTTGCAGGATCCTCATCGGACGAGACAGATGGCTTCATGTGTTTTCTGCCCGCCGTGGGCTCGGTGGTGCGCCTGGTATGCGATACTCTAAGTACCTTGTGCGGGCGTCTCTGCGCACGGGTCGAAGTGGGCACGTCGTTGCCCGACAAAGTGTGGCGGTGTAGCTCAGGTGGTTAGAGCGACGGTCTCATAAAGGGGAGAACATCGTCGGAGCCATTTGGAATCAATACGTTACAGACGTTAAAATGTAGAACTTCGGGTGATTTTGGGCACGTTTGGGTCGATTTGCTCTACAAATGTTCTAAGAAAAGCGAAGGTAAGGCGAAGGCTCTCATTTATGGAGTTCACTTAAGGACAGCGGTTTCTGTAGTGCTCGGCCTTACGGTCAGCCCGTATATCCTCTTCCCCTCGGCCGCTTACAAAAACAACAGACAAACAAGCAGGTCCACCCCGCAATAACATCGCTGTTCCGCCCCATTTAGTCGACATTAACCGTAAAGAGAACTGAACTCAGGCCGGGCGAAGAGGCCGTAACCGTCACCATGCCCGTCTGAGCGGGAGCGGTGTACCGCGTCCCCGCGATTCCCTTGGCGCTCGTGACCGCAGGATTCAGCGAAAAGCTGCCGCCCGCCCCGCCATCGCTGTACGTCACGGAAATTCCAGGTACCGGATTCGCGTACTGATCCTCGACAAAAACCTGCAACTGCTTAGCGGCGGTAGCAGCTGCTTGCACAGTCTGGTTGTTGCCCGAATAGATGCTGAGAACGGTCGCCGGTCCGGCCAGTACGGTTTCTTTGAAAACCACCGGAGTCAATCCGGACGCGGAGGCAGTAATCTCAACCGCACCCGATTTCGTGCCTGTGGTGTAGGACGTAGTCGCATAGCCCGAAGAGTCCGTGATGGCGGTTGGCGATGATAGCGTTCCGCCGGCTCCTCCGTCGGAAAAGTTCACCTGGATGCCGGAAACTCCGTTGCCCGCGGCATCTTTAACCCTGACATTCAACGGAAGAGGCAACAGCGATGCGGCAGGTCCTTTTTGCGAACTTCCCGAGTTGATCGACAATGTTGCAGGAGTACCCGGCGTTGCGGTTATTAGGAATGTCGCGCTGGCATATCCAGGGCTTGACGCTGTAATCGTGTAGGTCCCGGGTTTATCGGACAGAGTGTAGGACGTAGTGGCGATTCCTGAACTGTTGGTAACGGCGTCTGGGTTCGAGAACGAACCAGCTTTGCCGCTGGCGCTGAAAGTCACTGGAACGCCCGCCGTCTGAATTGGGTTGCCGGAGTAAGGATCCTGAAGCGCCGCCAGCAAAGCGACAGGCAGTGTAGTCTCTACGACTCCAGTTTGGTTGTTGCCCGCCGCAGCCGTGATTGCAGGCAATAGGCCAAAGACGGTTAACTGGGTTTGGCCGTTAACGTACAGCTTGCCATTGGCCACGATCGGCATCGGGAAGTGGACTACCGGACTTAACGCATCGCGTTTACCTGCCATCCCGCTGTTGTAAAACTCGTTCGCAAGATTGGTAGCGTCGAAGGCAAAAAGCGTGGGAGTGGGCGATATGACGTACCAGAATATTGCATTAGCATCGTCGTTATTTGAGGAGACAATGCCCCCTTGTGGATTCCCAGTTGGCGGGGTTTGCGAGGTCGGCGTCAAAGAAAGCTGGTCATTGGCAAACGAGTACGCCATGACCGGCGTCTTATAAGCGGCAATGTAGATGGTGTTATTCCAATACGTCAGCCCGGCGTGTACCTCTCCATTTACGGGAACGTCCAGTTCTTGCGGAATCTGGTAATCGCCGAGAGGATCGTATCCCCCCAGGTTGTTCTGATCGAGCAGATACGTGGTTCCGTTTTTATCTATGGCCAGGACGAAATTGCTGCCGTCGGGCTGTTCTGGCAGGAGTTGCACTAAGCCAGAACTCACGTCGAGATCGTTTTCCTGAAAGTACTTCTGGTTGTATGGAGTGAAAGAGCTGGCTAGGTTCAGCACACCATTGCCCTGATTTAGTTCGATAACGCTGTCGCCGAAATGCGTTCCCCCAGGCCCATCGAAGAGACCATCCCCCGTGCTAAAGTAGACGTTCCCAGCGCCATCTCCGGCGAGGCCTCCGCCCGATAACCAGACCGCCGAAGCCATAACCCCAGGGGAGACATCGAATACCCCAACCTGCTGGAGCGTCGATTCGGCGTAGGCCATGACCCAGCCGTTTTCGGTCTCGATGTTACAACCGGGGCTGCCAAAACCGACGTAGACAACGCCGTTCTGCAACAAAAGCCCAGGCCGCTGTTGCTGGTACTTGTCTGTGAACGTATAAAGCTGGTTGTCGATTGTGACCGAGGCCGTCACCACGATGGGCCCACCGAAAAGTTCCGCTCCAGTACCAAGGTCCAAGGCATGGAGCCGGTGGACATAGGCTCCATTCTCCTTGGTCACGGCCAGCAAATACATGGCATTCTGGGTCGTGCCTATCACCGGTGTACCCTGGATGCCGAACTCCGTGTACCCGACACTACAGCCTTCGTCGCTTTGCGGAACGCTGGTAACGCCGTTCGCCGGATCGAGAAAATTCACATACCAAAGAGGCGATGCACTGGTGCCTTGGTTACTGTCGGCATCGAATGCGTAAACGCTATCGTGCATCGTCACCGCATACACGACGTTGTAGTTGGCATTCAACGCCGGGATGAAAACGTTTGGAACATAGAGCGGTTGGGCGGGCTCTTGTCCATCCAGAGGTTGCGCGAAGAGCTTTCCGAATTGCTCCACATTGACGTTGGCAGGGGTTAGGATGATCTCATTCGTGTTTTGACCGGTGCGGGCATTGTCGTAATGCTGGGTCAGAACGCTGATCTGGCTGGCGGCGGTAAAGCTCCAAGACAGAAGAAAAATGATCGTTACGCCAGCGTAGAAGAACGCCTTTGCGCAGGTGAGCGATACCAAGTTGCGGATCATGCTCAAGAATGACATATGAGAGTGCCAGCAGAGATTGAAAATTGCCGCAATCGGTGAGGTCCGCGCGGTGGCGAACATGAGCCGCACCGTGTCCATGTCTTTGGTTTGCACCTTGCTGGCGGGAACCTTGCATCCAGCGATCCTTAGCAGTTCCGAAAAAATCTCGTCAGCGCGAAAGCCTCCTTTTGCGCGATTGAATTCAGTGCCGTTTTGGACCCAGGGTTACAAGGGTGCAGTCCTGCAGGACCCTGATGTTTTGCTTCGCGTCTTCCGACCCTACGGCTCAATCTCGGCCTCTATCTAGTAACGCGAAGAAACTACGGGAAAAAGTCCACATTTCTTCGCTATGGGCGACGATTCAATTTTTCTGCGTCACCCAGAGTTAACCGGGATCTCCTTTTTGACCCCAACATCAGGTCGCTATTGTCCCCTCCATTACTGTTCGTGTCAATGTGAAACACTTTTCATGCGTATTACCCCTGCGACCTGTTTGCCCTCCTTTATCCACTGATCCCAGCCCGGTGTCACCCCGTCCATTTTTGACACCTCCCCCACGTTGTTCGTGCAAAAACGCGGGAGGAGGTAAACCACCCTACCCTTTAGCGAGCCGAACAGATAGAGAAGCAGTCAGCGGGCTGAAGCCTTAAAATTCGTCGTCCATTTTGTGGGCGACATTCACCAGTCGATGCACGCGGTCGGCGAGGCAAAGGGCGGCAACGACGTTCGTGTCAGCCTTCTCGGAAGTAGCCGTTGCGGTCGGTATGACTGCAACCTGCACGGCGTGTGGGACAGCGAACTGATCGAGCACACCGGATTGACCCGCGCAGAATACACTTGACACGAAGAGGAACTGATCAGGGCAGGCAAGCTGGAGGTGCTGGCGGCATTATCAACGACTTCCCGCCTGCACACAACGCGCAAGGCAGTCCCACCGGTCCGTGGGAAATGCACGGCGTCTGGCGGCTGGACTTAAGTTCGGATGGCAGCGACCCATCCTCAAATCGACTGCGGGAATTTGTCCGGTGAGCGTCGGCATCGCGGACTATCACGCTGCTGCCAAGAAAACGCCATCGGCATGGGGAACCAAAGTCGTCTGACACTCGGGGCAGCAAACGATCACGGGCACAGGCCACAGCCGCATTCCGGGCTTTGGCAACACTGCTGCCAGTTGTTCCGAGAGAGGAAGTTCCGAGCCGCAATTCGGACAATTAAATTTAGGTTGTTGCATGTGTGATTCACCCCTTTGCCGCAACCTTAGCACACGGCCAGAGGAAAGCCGAGTGGAAAACGATCTGTACCAGTGGACTGAAACGCAGTGTCTTTCTTGCAGTCGATGGTCGAGGCATTCGCAGTGGTATTCAAAACTGATTCGGGCGGACTGCAGCCAGTCCAAGGTTAGTCTGAGTCTGTCGCTTTACGCTCGAAAACCTCACGATCAACTCAGCACGAAATGGACGACCGGAATCAGCCCGCCTACCGAATCAAACTCGTCCAAACCCGTAGTGATTGAGAATTCACGTGTCTGGGAATTGACACACAAAGTTGCCGCCAGCTCCCTATCGAGGCCACTGTCGCCGCCAGTCTACTCCCGTTTGCGAGTGAACTGATGGTTCAGAGGTGTAGCTTATTTTCCGGTCTCAAACTGTCCCACTTTCGCTGAAGCGGGACACTGCCGACAGTCTTGGATTTCGCTTCTTCGCTAATCCGAAGGGCGTAAAACAATCCCGGGAGCTCCGTAGGGAGGATCCGACACCATCCGAATATAAGCGACGAGCCCCTGAATTTCGGATTTCGACAAAGTGTATCCGTAGGGAGCCATGAGCGGCGACTTGTTCAGCGCGGGCCCGCCGTGGGAAATGATCGCGAGCAAGTCAGCGTCGGTCATCTTGTTCAGCGTGTCGCCTTCGGTAAAGGGATGCGGCTTAACGTCGAGGTTGTCGTAGTTTGAGACGCGCTCGGGCGTCGATTCCTGGTTGTGGCAGCGGGCGCAGTATTGGTCGTTGAGCTGGCTGCCGAGCTGTTCCTGATAACCGAGAGCGATTTCTTCCAGCTTCAGATCGACGGGCTTGCCCGCCTTGGTGTTTGTTGTAGCCGTGAGCTGGTAGCGGCCGGGAATGGTGCCGAGAGAAATGTTGGACGTGAACTGTCCGCTGGCATCGGTGAGACCTGCCGCCGGCTCGATGTAAACACCGTTTGGCCCGCGCAGCGTCACCAGCGCGCCCGTGACGCCATTGCCCTGCTCGTCATTGACCTGCACGACCACGGGTTGCGGTAGGGGAGTGCCCACTTCGGCAAGTTGCTTGCCGCCGCTCGATTCGACAATGGCGGCACCATAGGCCGCGGGCTTGGGGAGAGAGTAGGTCGCGGCCACTTTCTGCGAGCAGCCCGTGTGCGACAAGCATGCTGCGATGATTATGAAAACATAAGAGGTGCGGCTCATCGCTTCTTCGCCTCCTGTTTTTCGCTTCCCTTTTGACTCATTAAGAAGGCCGTGAGCGCACGCGCCTCGTCGTCGCTCATATTGCGTTTCGGTTCCTGCGTGCCGGGCCGCAACGACGCCGGATCTTCCAGCCAGTTGTAGACCCAGGCGGCTGTAAGCCGCGAGCCAACGTGGGTGAGCGTGGGCCCGATGTAGCCCTTGTCCTGCTTGGTGTCGATGATGTGGCATGCCTGGCAGCCGTACTTCGAGTAGTAGAGTTGCCGGCCCAGTTCCACTTGTGCCGTCGGATATCCGCCGAGCGGCATGGAATCGCGATCGACCTTCGGCGATTGGTAGACCGTGAGGATGTAGTCGGTCAGCGTGCTGATCTCCGCGTCGGTCAGGTTGAATTTCGGCATGCGGCGAATGAGCGCGGGCCGCAGCGTATTCGGATTGCGGAAAAACTGCACCAACCAATCGCGCTGCACCGAACTGCCCTCCGAGGTAAGGTCGGGAGCCATGTCGCCTCCCCGGCCGTTGAAGATGTGGCAAGAGAAGCAGTTCAAATCGCTGATCAACTGGCCTGCTTTGCCTGCCGGCTCGTAATGCGACGGCGTCGGCAGGGGCACAGTTTTGTTGGCCGGAATCGCAAGCGCTCGCTCGTTGTGCGAGAGCAGCTCATTTGTGAGCGCATCGATTTGTGCCGGAGTAAAGGTAAATTGCGGCATTTTCAGCGACTGGCCGAACGCCCGCGGCTGCTTGATCTTCGCGGCGATGTAGGCGTAAATCGTGTGCGGCACGCCCGGCGCGAATGCGAGCTGACTCACTGGCTTGGAGCCGATCTTTGTCAACTCGGGCGCGAAGTTCTCGGGCCGCTTGATGCCATTGATCTCGTGGCATGACGCGCAGCCGTAATCATTGACCAGGCGTTTTCCGTTCTCGATCTGCTCGGGCGTCACGGCATCGAGGTGAACATTAGCCAGCAGATCGTTGTCTGTTTTGGCCAAGAGGAATCCGGTCAGTTGGCCGACTTCCTGATCGTTGAAACGATAGTGCGGCATCGCGGTTTCGAGGTCGTAGTCATGGGGATTCCGTACCCAGGCCTGCAGCCACTCGGGCTTAACTTTGGAGCCGACTTTCGTCAGCTCGGGGCCGACGTTGCCACCCACCAGATTGCCTGCCGCGTTTTGCACTGCGTGACACGATGCGCAGAACGACTCGCCGTACAGGCTGGACGCCTTGGTTTGAAGATCAGCGTCGCCGCTGACCTTCTTTGCCGTGTCGAGCGAGGCTTGCACGACTTTCAGCGAGGCCGGTGTGCTCGATGAAATCAGGAATGCCGAGACGTCGCGCGCGTCGTTATCGCTCAGCTTGAAGTTGGGCATGGTCGCGGTGGAGGAGTATGCCTGCGGATCTTTCAGCCAAGCGAAAATCCACTCGCGGGAAGTCTTGTCGGCGATGTGAGCGAGCGACGGAGGATCGTCGGTGGCAGTGATGACGGTGCCGTCCCTGCGCTTGATGGTGTGGCAATGCACGCACCCATAAGAGCGCAGCAGCTTGCGGCCCAGGTTCAACTGCGGGGTGGTTTTCAAATCCTGCTCATGACACTGACCGCAGGAGGATTCGAGATATTTTGCCGGCAGCAGCGGCTCTTCCCAAGCCAGCGTGCTCTTGTGCGCTTCCTCCACGGATGTAGCGGCACCTTGCCCGCGATGGCACATCACGCAGCCGAATTCTTCCACCTTGTGCGGAATGGGGGGATGCGGGCGGTAAGGCTGAATGGAGACATCGGCGAGCGTCGCTTCCTTCATGGCGCTGTGGCAAGTGGAGCAGCGATCGACGACGTCCATCTCAGGCAGCCAGATTTGCTGAATGCCGGGCTCGAAGTGTCGGCGAAGCGTAAAAGCGTCGCTGCGTTTTGAGATGAGCCGCTCATAACCGCGCTGATAGCGGCGCCAGTCGGCAAAGAAGTTCTTGGCCGGAGCAATCGCGAGCAGAACGAGCAGGATGACACTGCACCAGCCGAACAACTTGACGGTCGTGTGGCCGAATTTCCGGCGGAGGTTATCGAGAGGGTCCGGAACGCTCATTGCATTCCTCCTCCGGACCAGGGCCAGACCCAGGACCAGCCAGGACCGCGGAAAAGGGTACCGACCGTGGTCAGCACCACGAGTTCAAACAAGAACCAGCTCATAATCCAGAAAGAAAGCGGCTTGGCTGCCAGCGAGCGCCGGAGGGCTGAGACCGAGTCGGGCGACGTGGATGCCGCCATCGCCATCAGGGCCACAGCGATTAGTGTCGGTATCAGCGCTACGATCACGTCGAAGGCGAGCAGAAAGATGCAGAACGCCGCCGACACGACCCAGAAGATCTTCAGACGCTTCTGGCGATCCTTGGTGAACAAGCCCGCAGCTTCGATGTTGATGTTGAAGTACGGGATTACGATCAGCGCCAGCACCACGAGGGTGGGCACGAGCACTCCGGCCACTACCGGAGGAAAGTAGTGCAGCAATTCCTGCAGACCGAGGAAGTACCACGGCGCCTTTGCGGGATTCGGAGTGTGCGTGGGATCCGCCAGCCCTTCGAGCGGAGCGTTGAAGAAGAGCGAAATCATGATGAGGATGGCGGCCAATACTTCTACGGCTATCGCCGCCCGAAACAGCACTTCGGGGGACGATTGCATCTTCGGCTCGTCATAAGCTTTCACCTGGGCCGAGGTGCGGCGCGTGATGAAGGCAACGCGCACGGGACTTTTGCGCGCATCGGAGTTGAGTCCGGTCGCGAATTCTCTTGGATCGCTCATAGCGGTGGCCTCGCTGGGGCCGTCGTCATCACCACGTCCGGCTCAGTGTGCCGCGCGTACAGCCCGCCATCCTTGCGAATGCGCCAGAAGTGAATAGCGATGAAGAACAGGGCCGCCAGCGGCAGAATCATGCAGTGCAGAACATAGAAGCGCAGCAAGGCGTTGGCGTTGACAAAATGGCCGCCTAGCATGAGGAAGCGGACTTTGTCTCCCATGAGCGGCACGGCCGAGGCAATGTTCGATCCGACCGTGATCGCCCAGAAGGCCAGCTGATCCCACGGGAGGAGATAGCCCGTGTAGCTGAGTAACAGTGTTATGAGGAGCAGGACCACGCCGATCACCCAGTTGAATTCGCGCGGCGGGCGATAGGCTCCGCGGTAAAAAACGCGGAACATGTGCGCGAATACGAGAAACACCATGGCATGCGCCGACCAGCGATGCAGGTTGCGCAGGAACTGGCCGGAGGAGACGACAAACTGCAAATCCTTCGTATCGGCGTAGGCCTGCGGCACGGAGGGATGGTAGTAGAGCATCAGCAGAATGCCCGTGATGACCAGGATTCCGAACGTGCCCAGAGTGAGGGTGCCCAGGTACCAGGTGGCGTTGAACTCGATAAGCCGGGTTCGCACTTTGGTTGGCAGCAGGTGCAGAAAGACATTCTGCTGAATGGCCATCGAGTTGTGCAGCGTGCTCTGGCCGGTGCCGCCGCGGAAAACCGAGGTCCACACGCGGCTCTTGCGCAAATCGTCGAAATAGCGGTTGAAGGTTGCGTTCATTTAAACCCTCACGAACGTCAGCGGGCGAATCTCCTCGGAGCGATCGACCATCAGTTCGCCCTCATCGTTGAGCCACATCTTGAACCAGGGAAGCGGTTTTGGAGCGGGGCCCTCGATCTTCTCTCCCGGCCTTTTGCCCTCGGTCTGGAAAACGGCGAACTTGCTGCCGTGGCACGGGCACTCAATCCTCGCGCTGTCCGGCTTCCAAGCCGTCAGGCACCCGAGGTGCGTACATACGGCGTTGATCGCGAAGAAACCCTCCTTGCCGTGAATGACAAAGATGCGCGCATCCACGTCGAGCGTCACCGAGTCGAGACTGTAGCTCTCGGGCTTGCCCATGTTGACCACGGGCGACGGCTCGTATAACACGTTCGGCGAAAGAAACTGATAGCCGAACACGGCCGTTCCCGCAGCAGCGATGCCCAACGAGCCCAGACCCATGCGCACGAAGAATTCCCGCCGGTCTATAGCTGGGTACGCCGTGGTTTGCGTTCTTTCATTGGTAGCAGCTGCCTTATTTGTATCCGACGTGCTTGTGTCCGCCATAGTTATTTCACTTCGGTCCCGGTCGCGGCCGCTCGGGCGCGCACTGGAGCATCAATGCTTTCTACAGAAATCAAACGGGTCGGTTCGGCCGGCAGCAAGTTGTAGGACTCCATGGTGATGGTGTTGACCGGGCAACGCGCCGCACATAGGCCACAGCGGATGCAGCGCGTTTCGTCTTTGAGCATGACCGACCCGACACCTTGGTTGAGTTCTGTCGGGGAAATGTCCGTAAGCTCCGCTTCGTACAGTTCGCGGTTGACGGAGAGGTGGTTGACGATGTCTTCGTCGAACTGCACACAAGCGAGCGGCACCAGTTCCAGGCAGTTCTCTGGGCAAACGTCGACGCAGCCGCCGCACAGGATGCACAGCGTACCGTCATCAGCATAGCCCTCGAAAACCGTGTTGACCCAGCAATGTAGGCAGCGCCGCGCTTCGGTGACCGCGGTTTCCTCGTCGTAACACTCCTCCACTTCCGTCATGCCCGTGCGGCGATCGAGAGGGAGCATTGGAATGGGCTGCCGCACCAAATCCATGAAATCCATCGGCATGCTGTGGCGCTTGAGATCCGTGACCTCGATGACCGGCTGGGGATGCTTGTTGCCGCGAAGGTATTCGTCGATGCCCATGGCGGCGCGCTTGCCGTCGCCCACGCTATCGATGATCAGCCGCGGCCCGAACACGCAATCCCCACCGGCGAAAATGCCCGCCGCCGACGTCATCATCGTGTGCGGGTTCACATTGATCAGGCCGCGCGGCGAAACCTGGACTCCGTCCCCGGGGCGGAGGAAGCTGACATCTGGCGCCTGGCCGATCGCCATGATCACGGTATCGCAGGGAATTTGAGTCTCACTGCTTTCGAAGAATGTAGGATTGAAGCGCCGGTTCTCATCGAAGACGGACTTCGTTCGCAGAACTTCCAGCGCCGTGACCCTCCCGTCCTGGCCAAGGAACCGCTTCGGGCCGAAGCCCGGATGCAGGATCACGCCTTCGGTTTCGGCTTCCTCTATTTCGTCCAGCGCCGCCGGCATCTCGTCGCGCTTTTCAAGGCAAACAACGTGGACCTCGCGGGCGCCCATGCGCAATGCCGATAGCGAAATGTCGACCATTTCCTTGGTCGCCACGGCGGCGACGTTTTCGTCGGAGGGTGCGGCCTCCTCCACGCCCGGGGCATGCTGCCGCACCACCTCGCGAGCCGCCGAGCGGGCCACGTCCATGGCGACGTTCCCGCCGCCAATCACCAGCACGTTACGCCCGATGGTGAACTTGTATCCGAGATTGACGTTCAGTAGGAAGTCAACGCCGCGATGAACGCCATCGAAATCGACGCCGGGGATGGTGAGATCGCGGCTGCGATGCGCGCCGATCGAAATCAGCACCACGTCGAAGCCCTGCCGCTGCAAGTCGGAAATCTGGAAATCGCGTCCCGCGCGATGGTTGAGCTTCAGTGTGGTGTCGCCGGTCGATAGAATTTCCCTGACCTGCGCCTCGACCACGTCGCGCGGCAAACGGTATTCGGGAATGCCGAGATATAGCATTCCTCCCACGACCGGGGCGGCTTCGAAAATGGTCACCGAATAACCCATCAGCGCCAGATCGTGCGCGGCCGACAGCCCCACCGGGCCCCCGCCAACAATCGCAACTTTGAAGGGGAGTTTCTCCCTAGTCAGACCGGCGTTTATATCGATATGGTATTTCGACTCCGGCCCATAGCGCTCGGTAAGAAACCGCTTCAGCGCCCGGATGGAAATTGGTTTGTCGATTTGCCCGCGTCGGCACGCGGTTTCGCAGGGGTGCGCGCAAACGCGTCCACAAATGCTGGCCAGCGGATTCGGCCCGCGCGCATACTGATACGCTTCCTCGAATCGGCGTTCGGCGATCAGCCCGACGTAGCGCCCGGCATTGGTGTGCGCCGGGCAGGCCATCATGCAGGGGAAGTTGGTGTGCAGCCAGTTCTCATCCACCCGTTTTTCAACAAAGCGCTTCAGCATGGACTAATTTCGACTTTACTAGAAAGCCTGGGTTTGTAAGGGACGGAGAAATCCCCCAGAGAAGGTTTCCCCCGCCCGTCTCTCGTGTCTACTTGCTGACCGTGAAATCGGCCTTTGTGTCGCCCGCAACCGTAACGGACTTCGACGCGTTCTTCGCGCCCTCATGCCATGCCACAACCGTGTATGCGCCATCCGGGACGTTTTCGATCTTGTATTCTCCATTCTTGTCGGTCTTGGCGAAGTAAGGCGTAGGCGAGACTACGATGTAACCGGCCATTTCCGGATGCACGTTGCACAGCAGCGCGGCGACACCGGCCTGGTCAAATTTGTATGGCCGCTTCTCACCCGTCGGCCAGGTGCCCAGGTTCTTCCCCGGCAGCTTCTTCGAGCCCTGCATGATCGAGGACCAGAAAACGTTGTGCGCAACCTTGTCGCTGTTAAGGAAGTCGACCGTCGTCCCCACCTGCACCGCGAGAATATGCGGCTGGAACAGCAGGCCCTTCTGGTCCATCACCGGATGTTCGGAAGGCGCCGGGAAGGTCTTTCCTGCGATCGTGTCGATGTACACCACCGATTCGCCGTTCATCCCCGAAACTTTCCCGCTGATGGTTCCCGCCGAGGCTCCGGCGCACAGCGCCGCTAGGACTGCCATAAGAACGAATCCCTTGCACCTCATTGCGTTATTCTCCTTTGAAGCTGCAAATGCTGAATGTACGAGTTCCTGTCAGAACAGGAACTTGGCATCCAGATAAACCGTATTGTTGCCACTCGCATTGCGGAGCGAACCATCGTAGTTGGTGGTGCCGCCGTTGAAGCGAGTGTAACCCGTGTATTGTGCCGCGAGCTGCAGATTCTGCCAAGGCCAATAAGACACATTCAGAATATACCCGGCGCTGCGCGGGTCGCCATTGTTGCTGCCGGTGACGGGGGCTGGCGCAAACAGCGCCGGATTCACCGTCCCCTCCGTCTCAAACCAGCCAAAAGTACCGGTAAGGCGATTGCCGTAGTGAAATTCGGCGTTGGGCAGAAAAGTGTTCAGATGGTTCGAAGTTGGCCCGGCAGGGAGAGTAGTTCCGCCCGCGGTGAGAGTGGCGTATAAGTCGGCATTTTGCCGGATATAGGTTCCACGGAACGAAACCACATGTCTCCGGAACAAGGTCTGGTCGATCTGTGCGTCCACGCCCCAGTCGGTATATTCGTCTTCCGGGCCGGTGATTCCAAAGGGCGTGGTCCGTACGTGCATTCCATAGGTGCCGATCTCGTACTGCGTTTTGCCGGTAAGTTCCTGGAAAGCCAGACGCCAGTAGGGCGCCACGCCGCGAATGTTGTACGCAAAGTTAGTTCCGTTGTTGGGCTGAGTATTTCCCAGGTGCTCACTGCGATAAATCGCCAGATCCGCATAGAGGTGGTCATTCCACATCGCATAGCCGCCGATACCAGCTACATCCTGCGCCATTGGGCCATTGATAATGGGAGTAGCGGCCGGAAGGGGAGCCCAATCGCTGGCGATCCATGGGTATCCCCAAGCGGGCGTGCTGTTCCAAAGGTCCTCGACGGTCGGGTTATTGTTGAAATCGAGGCCGTAGACCAAATCCTTGCCGCCCAACTTCGACTTATTCGCGAAGCGGATATCCGTATTGTCCATGCCGAAGGAGCCGTTCTGGATGTCATACGTCACTTGCAGAAAGCTCCCGACGTGACTTGTCCATGCCCCAGCAAGGAAGAGCGAGATATCCTGGGGAAACTCGAAACTGCCGTTCTGCGTCTTGGGTTCCGGCGACCCGATTGAGGTAAATGAGGCTTCAAGCATTACCGACAATGGCAGCGACGCCAGCAGATCGAGCGCCGCGTGGGCCTTGCCAGCATCCGATTTCACAGTCTTGGTCTCGTCAGCCCGGTCTACGTAGCCAAGCAGCTTGAACTTGCGCCCGGCGGGATTGAGTTCGGGCGGCGTGTAGTGACAGCCATTGCACGCTAACCCCGTTTGCCGCGCATAGCTTGGAACGGCTCTCGCTGACGGCGTTCCGAGTGCGCCGATCAGGATCAAGACCAGGACAGGGACAGCTCCCGCCAAGAACGCAATCGCTTTCTTCATACTCCGTCTCCTCTACAAGTGAGATGACGGGATTCTCCCACCCCAGGTAGATGCTGGCGATTGTCAAGTAAGAGTCATCGTGGTGCTCTAGGTATGGTGTTGAACATCCGCCACAATTCTAGAAAGAAGAACCAGATCAATGGTCACGAGGATGAGTGACCGAAATGTCAGAGTATCGGTGATGGAACCGCCGGAATACGGCTTATGAAGGTGGCACCTGTACCTGACCCTGTCCAGTCGCAGCTCTTAGCCATAGCGCGTCCCATTAGCCAGCCCAAGGGCGCTGTTCTTTTCCGCAGTAACGAGCCGACGCGGGGAATTTTCCTTCTCTGCAGAGGCAGCGTCAGCCTGCGGCTGGAAGCGGAGAGCGGAGAAACGATCCTTGCGCGAACCGCCACGCCGGGCTCCATCATCGGCGCGACACCGCATTGTACTCAGTCCTTCAAGCCTCAGGTGACGCTATCAGATAACGCTCACAACGGTCGAGACCAAGGAAACAAGAGAGTGCCATCACGAGTTGACAATCAACGTGGTCAACGAGAGCCGAGATGATGTTCTCTGCTTCCTCCAGTGTGTAGTGCTTCGTGCTCTGCGGTTCGATAGCGTCATCTGGCATCCCAACGTCATGCCATGGATTGACTTTGATTCGCTGCTCAATAACCGCACGCTTGAAGAGAGAACCGCCAAGGGCCTTGATGTGCTTCAACGTGGTCTTGTTTTGCGTACTCGTTAATGATTGGAGGAGCTGTGTGCCCATGAAAGGCTCCTATGCCTGCAATGTCATCTTGCCGAAGTGAGCTTTGAGGTGCTGCTTCGAGACCTGCTTATACCCCCGCACGGTCGAGGGCTTCTTTCTCGCCTTGCCAGTCAACTGCACAATCTCTTCGCAATAGGGCAGGTAGCGTTGCTCCCAAAAATCAGCAATGGGTATGTCTTGCAGAGGAGTGCCGTTCGACCGAGCCGCGTTGACGGCCTGCATGATTCTGTCGCGCACAGGCTCGACGGATTTTTTCGTACGATGTTCAGCCCGCTTTTCGCAGTACCGATGATGCTCATCCCCGTTGACCGAGCAAAGGCGCTCGGTTTTGTGAACACGGACAGGTGTTCCATCTTTCAATTCGGTTGTGCGATACTTTAAGAACCATGTGCCGTTGTGCTTGTAGATTGAACCTGACTGGTACGCCATGTGCTCCACTTTTCTAAGCACATCGTACCGAATTGTTCTAGGTAACATGTTGAAAACAAAGTGTGGCGGTGTAGCTCAGGTGGTTAGAGCGACGGTCTCATAATCCGTAGGTCGTGAGTTCGAGTCTCACCGCCGCCACCAGATTCAAGCCGCTCTCACAATCTCCGAAACTCTGCTAATGCCGCGGCGCGGCGTCGAGATTTGCAGAACCTGTGGGATGGCGCAATAACAGCCTGTCCGTTTCAGAATCGTAGGTGAAGATCTCGGCGTACCGGCCCCAATCCAAAACGGTTTCGATCTCCCCTTGTACTTCCTCTTCCGGCAGATGCTCCTCGAGAACATCTCTGAAGAATTCCAGCGGGATGGTTCCATCAGACTTTTTCTCCAGGGTGCTGCGAATCTGTTGCAGCAGCACAACATGAGCCAGGGCGGCCTCGCGGAACAGGGTCTTGCGAATCGCGATGTCGGCCTCAGCGAAGGCTTTCCCCTCTGGCGTGATCTCGACGTCTCCTTGAACTGACTTGGCGAAGCCCAGCAACACCGCTACTTCGACGATCGGGAAGAGATCATCCACCTCCATAATCAGTTCCTCGGCCAGATGGTAGAGGTCCTCTTGTCCGCCGCGGTCATTCAGGAGTTCGAGAAACCCGGCCATGCCTCCCGGCTTAGCGTGTGGCAGCCTCTGAAAGGAAGCTTTCGCCGGCTGTTCACGCCGTGTTGGCGGCGCTAATTCCAGTTCGGGCTGCGTCATGACCTTGTAGATGTAGTCAACGTAGACCAAAAACTCAGCCGACTTGCGGTCTCTCGGCTGCGCGATTGAAATGTGGAAGTCAGCGCGGATGCGGGCTGGATTCCGGCCAAGAACGATCACCCGATCGGCCAGAAGCACAGCCTCCTCGATGTTGTGGGTCACCAGGAAAATGCTGCGCGTAGGGATCTGCCTCTTCAGCCATAACTCCATGAGCTCGCCGCGAAGGCTCTCGGCTGTGAGCACATCCAGAGCGGAAAAAGGTTCATCCATGAAGAGCACTTCTGGCTGCACCACCAGGGCGCGCGCCAATCCTACGCGCTGCTTCATGCCACCCGACAGTTCCTTGGGGAACGCGTTTTCAAACCCCTTCAGTCCGACCAAGTTCAAGGTATCGAGGGTCCGGCGCTGGCGTTGCTCGGGGGGCAGGCCGCGCGCCAGTAGAGGAGCCTCCACATTGTCCCGGACCGTGAGCCAGGGGAACAAGGCAAAGCTTTGAAATACGACCGCCACATTAGGATTGCATTCCGAGATCGGGCACCCGTGCCAGAGCACTGTCCCGCCGGATGGCTTTGTCAGTCCCGAGAGCATCCTCAGCAGAGTCGATTTACCGCACCCAGAAGCCCCGAGGAGAGCGATGATCGCGCCCGATTCCAGACACAAGTCGAGTGGTGCAACAACCTCGATGTCATGTCCGTCCGGTTGCGGAAACCTTTTCTCAACCTGGAGCGTCTCGACAATTTTGTCCGTCGCCGGCACTCCCGCAGCAAGGCCTGCAAGCGTGGGTTGCGGGGCTCCGGTCGTCGTCGCGTTGAGTTCGTCCATGAACCGCTGCCAGGCTTCTTCCGGCAACTCGTCGAAAAACCGCATTCGCTCGGCGGGCTCGAGGCTGTCCACCACGGCTCGCATCTCCGCGGGCGGCAGCGAATGCAACAGAACGTATTCGTGGTAATAAGGAAAGCGGCTGACCAATGCGGCCGCGAAGGGAACCGGCAAGAGACGGAAAAGACCCCGCTGCTGTTCAAACGGCAGCTCCGCAAATACACCGGTGGCGGCAATCGGATCGAGCCGCTGGATAAGTGCGGCAGCCTCGTCGGCGCGTTCCGCCAAGAGAAAATCACGTACGGCTTCAGCGTGCGGTCTCGGCATGGTTTTTTGGAGGGTATCGGAGGTTCTGGTTCATCCCTCCGGGGTGAAGTATCTCTCCCCAGGCCCAGTCAGGATATAACGCACCCTCTTCGCCTCCCCATAGAGCGCCCCGCTCGAGATTAGCAGATGCAACGCCGCGGCGATCAGCTCTTGGAGATCAGGTTTCCGGCGATTCGCATACGCCAGTGCTAGCGTTTCTTCACCGCGAGCCAAGAATCTGCCACCACCCAGGCGCCGGCCATCAGCGCCCAAGAGACGACGGTTTCGCTCCATTGGAAGGCGTCTTTGGAGCCTGCCGCCACGATGGGTACCCACACTAGCAGCAAGAACATGCCGATCTCTAACGCTGATAGCGTGGCTGCCAGCCGTGCACACACGCCGATGAGCATCGATATGCCCGCGACAATGAAGGCACAGCCGGTGAAATACGCCCAGAACTGGTGCCATGGCAGCCATCCAGGCACCAGCTCGGCGGTATGTTTGAGATAGAGCAAATGGGCCAGACCGAAGGGGACCAGGGCCAGGCCATAGAGCACTCTGGCGATGCGCAGGCCGTTTTCGCCGGCAACGAAACCGAGGCGCTGCCTGTCCCAGTCAGCGGCGAACCAGATATACAGTACCCAGGCAGCCGCTGTCAGCACCGCGATCTCACTGGCTGACCACCAAAAATCCACAGTAGGAGAGAGGAAGATGCCTGGCACTCTCAACAGCAGCAACCAAAGCAGGAGATAAGCGAGCAGCAGGCGGGCAGCCGCGGCGGCTGTGCGCTCGCCAAGCAGGCCTATGCCAGATGCCAGGGAGATGAAGGCGCAGAGATAAGCTAACGCGGGAACACTCCTGGGTATCGGCTCCCACACCGGGGCAAAGTCGCCTTTGATCAGGCCCACGATTCCGAGGGCGATCATGGTGACCGCAAAGACCGCATGACCCACGCTTGCGATGCGCATCGGCCTATACTCCGGTGGCGTTCCAGTTCATCGGCTGGCAAGTCCGGGTTCTGGGGGCGATGGAGATCCCGGTTCCGGAACCATTTCTCGTCCCAATGCTCTGGTTCTCATGCGGCGACGGTCAACGAAGTACGCGTAAGTGGAAGACTCGCCTTTACAATGGTGCCTTTGCCGTCGGAGTGAATCTTCAAGTCCCCCCCAATTGGCGGACTCGCTCTCTCATTCCCCGAATCCCAACGCCTGCCATTCCATCGGAGCCCATTTCGATAACCTTTTCTTGTGGTATGCCTTTACCGTGATCCTCCACCTCAACCAGAAGACGACTGTCGTTACGGGAGATGCGCACTCGCGCCACCGCGCGAAAGTATGGCGCTGTAGAGGAGATTTGGCAAGGCAAAGCCAGGCGTTGCTCCTTTGTGCCGAGGTCATTTGAGCACTCAATTGACGTATACAGGCGTTGGCATAAGCTTGCGCCGTCTATTCGCCTTTTTCAAGGTCACTGAGCCGCACCAGCCGTTGCCCGCAGTGGTTCCGGTTTCGCAGCAAAGCTGTAAAGGACTAACTCAGTCTGCGCCTGTGACGTTGCGACTGTAGTCAGCAACAGCATTGAGAGCACGGCCAGTGTGGCCGCAGCGGACAGTAGCGATGTACGTGGCATAGCGTCCTCCTTCTTGATCCCTCCTCATCGGATGGGCATCTCTCGGTTGCATTGGCGTAAGTGCCGGTCGCGAGAGGGCTCTACGGGATTCCGGCTAGTTTTTTCAAACGTGCGGCTATCGACGTGACCTGCTCCCCGCTTTCCGAACAAGTCCGAGTATGATTTCGGACGAAGGAAAGGGGAACAAGCATGTCGGTGAGCAGGCATAGCGAAGCCCAGATCATCGGGGCGCTGAAACAGCT
>Ga0187781_10000384_pt1 | contig 31415 bp, 27 predicted proteins | sample 0715_SJ02_MP02_2_FD_132447 | JGI IMG/M metagenome (GOLD analysis project Ga0187781, IMG submission 132447) | Tropical peat soil microbial communities from peatlands in Department of Meta, Colombia - 0715_SJ02_MP02_20_MG | ecosystem: Environmental > Terrestrial > Soil > Wetlands > Peat | place... | reverse complement strand
GGTCCCCACGGAAAATTTTGTGAAGGCGCTGAACGACGTTCTTCCGGCTTCGGTGCGGGTGCTGGAAGTAGCGGAAATGCCGGCGGAATTTCATGCTCGGCATTCAGCGCGGGCGAAGACGTATCGCTATCGGATTTATCGCGGAGCGATATGCCCGCCGTTTCTGGCGCGCTATGTGTGGCATTATCCCTACCGGCTGGACGAAGAGGCGATGGTTCGGGCAGGGGGGCTCCTAGTGGGGGAACACGATTTCACTTCGTTCGCGGCGGTGGATCCCGAGCGAGGCCGCGAAGACGAGCCGGCATCGAATGTGCGCACGATCTTCTCTTCACTGTGGACGCGCGCGGGCGCGGAATTGATCTATCAAGTTCGCGGCTCGGGATTTCTTCACCACATGGTGCGCAGTTTGGTAGGAACGTTCATTCTGGTTGGTCGCGGCACGCTGCAGGCCGAGGATTTAACGCGCATTCTTGAGGCGCGGAATCGCTCCGCAGCTGGCGCCACCGCGCCGGCGAGCGGCCTGTATCTGGTCAATGTTGAATACTGAAACGGGCAAGGTTCCGGGCCGCTTGCGCAATAAGCTAATCGGTGAATTTGTCGCCGTGGCTGGGCGGGCGCGAGATGACCAGCAGTCGCACGGGGGCGGACCCAGGATTGCGAATCTGGTGGCGGGTTCCCGGCATAATGCGCAGACCGGTTCCGGCGGGAAGCATCACGGTCTCACCGTCGACTTTCATGATGGCTTCGCCCGACAGAATGTAGAAGAATTGTTCCGCCTTTCTGTGGTAGTGCAGAACCTCTGCGGCCCCGGGCGGGAGCATTTCTTCGATGACGGTCCATTCCGGGTCTTTGAGTAGATGCCACGCATCGCAATCGACTCCCCAGCGATAGTGTTCAGCGTTCACCCGGCTTACCGGACTGGGCACAGCAGCGCCAGCCGGTCCCATTGCGGAAGCTTCTTTCACCATGCCCGAACTCCTTTGCCAGTGTAATCTAACCGGCATGAGCGCGAATGATGCAGTGACGCCGAACGCCGACCCTTTACAAGACCGATGCAAACGCGAACTTTTCCGCCACACCCTGGCCACGCTGGCCTACCGCGGCGGCAAAGGTTTGCGCAACGCGCCTGCCGGTTTTGCCGATTTCCAGGCTGGGCAAGGCGCGCGCACGCCTGCGCAGATTCTGGCTCATCTGGGAGACCTGCTTGATTGGGCGCTTTCGATGGCAAACGGCGAACGGAAGTGGAACAGCTCGAACCCGCTGCCTTGGGATAAGGAAGTGATCCGGTTTTTCGCAGCCCTGAAGAAGTTCGACGATTTTCTGGCGTCGAGTGAGCCGTTGCAAGCCCCGTGCGAGAAATTGTTTCAGGGGCCGGTTGCCGACGCGCTGACACATGTGGGACAGATCGCGATTCTGCGCCGCATGGCCGGGGAGCCGGTGAGGGCGGAAAACTATTTCGTTGCTGACATTGCGGCGGGCCGGGTCGGCATGGAGCAAGCGGCGCCCAAGCGCGAGTTCTGATTTCGCGCACGCCTATTTCTCACGATTGCGATAGAGCGAAGCATCCACCTGTTGGATCATAGCGGCAGTGTTCAAGGAAATTGCCAGAAACTCCGCAACCTTCCCGCTGATCTTTTCGGGCTGATTCAGCACGTCGTGATAGCGAACCTCAAGCGGCCTGACATGGGGTTTCCCATCGAGCCACGCGTAGACCTCACGCAAATGCTTTCCGAAGGCCGCGACGATCGCGCCGGGATTCGTGTTTTTCTTGTAGGCGCCGTGGCGGCGCAGCATGGCATCCTGGGAAGCAAGGACCTCAGGCAGCGGTCGCTGCATGAAGAGGATGCGATACTCATGATTGGCGGGAAGCGATAGCAGCAGGCGGGAAATGACTTTCACCACCTTGCCTTCGGCTTCGGCGATGCAGCCCGGATCGTTGGGAAGGGTCTTGATGCGCTCCCATTCCAAATAACCGCGTGGGTTGTCGGTGTCGGCGGCTCGTTCGCCGTCGGTAAGGGCGGTCATGCCGCCGGCGACCAGCATCTGCATCATCAGAGAAGTGCCGGAGCGTGGAAGGCCAGAGACGATCGTGATCATGTGTCTGTCTAGCATACAGGCGCGAGCCACGAACCGCGAGTCCCGCAGAGAAAACATTGCTCACTCTCGGCTCAGGACTCGGGGCTCGCGACTACGGTACAATGACCGCATCAGGCCGAATCCGGCGGTGCTTCTGCCGCTGAACCAGGAGTCAAGCTTTGGCGACGAGTGAAGTTACCCCTTCCAGCACGCACGATGTTCAGCAGCTTCCGAACCACAAAGTCAAAGTCAAAAAGAACGGGCAGCGCGCCTGCAACGAAAAGGACGCCAAGGGCAAGTTCTGCGGCGGACATTTGAAGCGCTGGTTCTACATGACCGACGTGACGGAGCGCACCTGCGGCGACATCGAGAAGGTTTGGGGCCCGAACGCTGAAGTCTATCGCTGCGAAAACTGCAAGACGCTTTACCTGCCCGCTCCCGGAGAGAGCAAGGTGAACGTCGCCGGGCAGGGAATGATCTCGGTGTTTGGCTTGACGCTGCCGCCGAAGGAAAAATAGCTGTTAGCTTCTAGCTCCTAGCTTCTCGCAACGCGGCAATTGGGGAACCTGTTGACCAGCGGTTTCGACAAAAGTCAGCGACGCAGTTTGGGACTCCCTCTGTGAGTGTCAGTTCAGTGTTTTACTAGCAGCTGGCAGCTAGAAGCTCACCGTGAATACCTCCGACCTCATCTACGACTGGAATCAGAATCATCCGCCGGGACTGAAGCCGCCGGGGCCGATCCTGCTCAACGACGAGAGTCTGCGCGATGGACTGCAATCACCGTCAGTGCGCGATCCGTCGATTGCGGAAAAGATCGAAATTTTGCATTTGATGGAGGCACTGGGCATCAACGCGCTCGATCTGGGCTTGCCCGGCGCGGGCCCGCGTGCGGTTGAGGCGGTGACGGCGCTGGCGCGGGAGATCGTAGCTCACAAGATGAAGATCAAGGCGAACTGCGCGGCGCGCACGCACCAGAACGACATTCGCCCCATCGCCGAGATCGTGCAGAAAACCGGCCTCCCAATCGAAGCCGCCACCTTTATCGGTTCTTCTCCGATTCGCAGATTCACGGAAGGATGGACGGACGATTTCTTGCTGCACACGACGGAGAACGCGATCAAGTATGCGGTTTCGCTGGGACTCGACGTGATGTATGTCACCGAGGATACGAGCCGCTGCGATCCGGAGACGGTGAAGCGGTTGTATGCCACGGCGATCAACTGCGGTGCACGCGCGATCTGCGTCTGCGACACGGCTGGGCATGCCACGCCGATGGGCGCGCTGGCGCTGGTGCGGTTTGTGATTGAAGAAGTGGTCAAGCCCTCGGGCGAAAATGTGCGCGTGGACTGGCACGGGCACAGCGACCGCGGGCTGGCTATTGCAAACTCGATGGCGGCAGTCATTGCCGGAGCGAATTGCGTGCATGGATGCGCGATTGGACTGGGCGAGCGCGTCGGCAACACGCAGATCGATCAGATGCTGGTGAATCTCAAGCTCATGGGAATTGTGCCCTGGGACAAGCAGGACCTGACCAAGCTGAAGCAATATTGCAAGGCGATTTCGTGGGCGACGGGCGTGCCCATCCCAAGAAATTATCCCGTGGTCGGGGACGACGCTTTTCGCACCGCGACAGGCGTACACGCGGCGGCGATCATCAAGGCGTATCACAAGAACGATGTCGTGCTGGCGAACACGGTCTATTCAGGCGTGCCGTCGCACGTGTTCGGATTGGATCAGATCATCGACGTCGGCCCCATGAGCGGGAAGTCGAACGTGCTTTTCTGGCTGGAGCGCCACGGAATCGCTGCTTCCGATGAGGTTGTAGACCGCATCTACGCGCGGGCCAAGCAGAGCGACCACACGCTGAGCGAGAAGGAGATTCTGGAATGCGTGTCCAACCAGTCTGATTCGAAAGCCGTGTAATTCATCTCGTTAGGGTTAGACTCCTCGATGAATCCCTCTTCTACAGTTGGTTTGCGGCACGCGATTCTCGGCGCCGGCGGCGTCGGCGGGCTGATGGCGGCCTGTCTGGCGAAGTCTGGCGCTCCGGTTACGCTTGTGATAAAGCGCGAGTCGTTGCCCACCTATCCAGAGCAATTGCGGCTCGAAAGTCCCTTCGGCAATTTCAGCGTCCCGGTGGAACGAGCGGCAGAGGTTCCTTTCACTGACGTGCTCTGGCTCGCCGTGAAGGCCACGCAACTTGAATCTTCGCTTGCCGCGCTTACGCATCCCGAAACCGTCAAGGCGATCGTTCCATTGCTCAACGGAGTCGACCACATTGCGCTATTGCGCGCGAAGTTTGGCGCTGAAAAGGTCATCCCTGCGACAATCGGGGTTGAGTCCGAGCGCGTCGCTCCCGGACACATCATTCATCGGTCATCGTTTGTTTTGCTGAATGTTTCATCGTCGGGACGGCCGTTGCTCGCAGGTACTCTGGAGCAGTTGCAGCAGTTGGGCTTCGATTGCCGGTTCGTCGATGACGAAGCCACATTGATGTGGAGCAAACTTGCGTTCCTGGCTGCGTTTGCACTTACGACCACCGCGTCTGGGATGGGCACGAGGGAAATTCTTTCCGATGCTCGTTGGAGAGAATTGGGGCTTGCCGTGATCAACGAGACCTGCGCGGTCGCGGTGGCTGAAGGCGCGAAGGTTGACGCCAACAGCGTGATTGCCGGCGTGGTGAAGATGCCCGGCAACATGCGCAGCTCGATGCAGAAAGACGTGGAGCAGGGCCATCCGCCGGAACTGGATGCGATTGCCGGGCCGATCCTACGCGGGGCCACTCGCCACGGCATTGACGTTCGGGCCACGAAGAACCTGGTAGAGGAGGTCGAGCGGCGAGTGGGAGCTTCGCGCCTGCTCTGACTTTTCGTTTCTTGCAGACAAGCCGTTTTGCTCCTCCGGTTCTCTGCCTCGCCAATCGCCAAGCTGTTTCCTGCGTTGTACACTGACGCAATAACTGCCATGAGCCCGGATCCTCCGCGTGCGGATATGACCGACGTTGGGCCTGCGCTGCAGCAGGAAGTGGCGCGCATTGCGGCGTCGCCGGAGGCGCGGTCGGCGTTCAACTGGCTTCGCGCGCAGGAGCCGCAGTTCTTGCACTGGCAGATGGAGATGGCGCGAATCGCGGCGCCTCCGTTTGGCGAGTCAGCTCGCGGTGCCTGGCTGACCGAGCGGTTCCGGGAGGTAGGGCTGGACGATGTACGCATCGATGACGTGGGCAATGTCGTTGGCACACATCCGGGAGCGGGAACGCGCTACGTGGCGCTCAGCGCGCACATCGACACGGTGTTTCCAGCGAATACCCCGCTCCACATTCGGCAGCAGGGAAGCCGCATCTACGGGCCAGGAGTCTCCGACAACGGGGCCGGAGTTGCGGCGTTGCTGGCCATAGCGGCACTCTTGCGGGCAGTGCGAATTCATCACGTGCTGCCGTTTGTGTTCATCGGAAACGTGGGCGAAGAGGGCGAGGGCGACCTGCGCGGCATGCGGCACATTTTTTCCACGCCGCGGTGGAAGGATGCAATCGCCTTCAGTCTGGTGCTCGACGGAGCCGGCTCCGACACGATTGTGGCCGAGGCTCTGGGCAGCCGGCGTTTTGAAGTGATTGTGCGCGGGCCGGGTGGGCATTCGTGGAGCGATTTTGGCGCGCCCAATCCCATTGTGATTCTGGCCCGGGCGATTGAGGCATTTGTCGCGACCACTGTTCCTTCCACGCCGAAGACCACGTTCAACATTGGAGTGATCCGCGGCGGCACTTCGGTAAATTCGATTCCGGAGTCGGCCAGCATGAAGGTCGATATTCGTTCGACTTCGATGGCCGAGATGGAGAGGCTGGAGCAGTCATTGCGTGCGGCACTGAACCGCGCGGTCGAAGACGAGACGATGTCAGCTGAAATGCGGTCTCCGGCGCAGAAGCGTCCGGCGGGTGTGGGTTGCGAGGTGGTGGAGATTGGGAATCGTCCCGCTGGAGAGTTGCCGCCAGGGGCACGCATTTTGCAGGTGATCCGTGCGGTCGATGTGCATTTGGGAAACGCGGCGCAGGTGCAGCGGGCTTCGACCGACGCCAACGTGCCCTTGTCGTTGGGAAGGGAAGCGATTGCGATGGGCGGCGGCGGATCGGGCGGTGGGGCCCATACTTTGCAGGAGTGGTTCGATTCCCACGAGCGGGAACTCGGATTGAAACGAATTCTGTTGACCATGCTAACGCTGGCGGGGGTGGGAGAATGAATCTGAACTCGAAGGTCGTTGTGGGGGCGGCGCTAGTTTTCTGGGCAGCGCTGAGTTTGGGCCAGGCCACCCAGGCAGCGGACAACAAACCGAAAGCCGACGTCATTTTCGTTCACGGTAACGTGTACACCGGCGTGCCCGCCGATACGCCATTCAGTTCCATCCTGCGGGAAGAAGCGATTGCCGTGCGCGGAGATCGGATTCTTGCGGTGGGCAAGACCTTGGATATTGAAAAGATGAGGGGCGGCGAAACGCAAGTGGTCGATCTCGGCGGGCATTTTGTGATGCCGGGGTTCAACGACGCGCATCTGCACCTGGCCGCGGCAGGACAGCAAAAGCTGGAATTGGACATGGAGGGAGTGAAGTCGCTCGACGAATTCCGGGAACGCGTGCGCAAGAAAGTGGAAGAAACAAAAGCGGGCGAATGGATTGTTGGCGGCGGCTGGGACGAGACGCTTTGGCCGGTGAAATCCCTGCCCAGCCGCTGGGACCTGGACGAGGTCGCCGCCGGACATCCCATACTCCTCGACCGTGTGGACGGCCATTTAGCCGTGGCCAGCACGCGGGCACTGCAGCTGGCCAGTATCACGATCGCCAGCCGCGATCCCCAGGGCGGGCAGATTGACCGCAACGAGAACGGAGAACCTACCGGGTTGCTGCGCGACACCGCGAAACTAGCCGTGCGCGCTGTAATTCCCAAGCCCACGCACGAAAAAATGAGACAAGGCATTATCGTTGCGCTGGCCGATCTTGCTGCTCACGGTATCACTTCGGCGCAAGATTATTCTCCCGAATGGGAAAACTTTCAGATCTATGAAGATCTCGAAAGAGAAGGCAAGTTGACTGCCCGCATCTCGGCGTGGCTTCCGTTTGACGATTCCGTCGAGGAGCTGAACAAGAAGCGCAATTCGCATCCGCAATCCGATCTGATGCTGCACACGGGGATGGTGAAAGGATATCTGGACGGCTCTTTGGGCGGGCACACGGCGGCACTGTCCGAGCCCTATGCGGACGACTCAACGACCTCCGGCCTGCTGCGCTATGACGCCGATAAGTTGAACGCGATGACGAAGGAGCGGGTGCTGGCGGGCTTTCAGGTTGGCTTCCATGCCATCGGCGACAAGGGCATTCAGATGGGGCTCGACGCATTTGCCGAAGCCGAGAAAGCGGCCAAAGACGCGCGCGTAAAGGCGAGCAATGGCGGCGACGATTATCGCCTGCGTATCGAGCATTCGCAGGTTGCAACGCCCCCGGAGATTGCACGCTACAAGGAATTGAAGGTGATCGCTTCCATGGAGCCCAGCCATCTGCTGACCGACATGCGCTGGACCGAGCAGCGCATCGGACCGAAGCGCGCCCCGAACGCCCACGCCTGGGCCGCATTCTTGAATAAGGGCGTGCCGCTGGCATTTGGCACAGACTATCCAGTCGAACCGGTGACGCCCTTTCGCGGGCTCTATGCCGCAGTCACCCGCAGGAGCGAAAACGGCAAGCAGGAGTACTTTCCGGAGCAGCGCATCACCATGGATCAGGCCATCGCCGCCTATACGATGGGTGCGGCGTTTGCCGAATTTGAGGAGAAGGAGAAAGGCAAACTCGTCGCGGGCATGCTGGCGGATTTCGTGGTTCTGGATCGCGATGTGACCGCGGTATCGGCCGACAAGATTCTCGGGACGAAAGTGCTGCGCACAGTCGTCGGCGGGAAGACCGTGTACGAAGCGAAGTAAAGGCGAGCGTCTCGGCCTCAGCCTTATTCTTGGCGACCTGCCTTCTGTAGCAAGTTCTGAACGCACGGATTGGCCGCTCGCTTCGCGTCGCAGGGCGGACGAATGCGTCCGCCCTACCCATGACAGCCGCTCCCAATGGTTTTGCTGGAATGGGTATACTATTAGGGATTGTGACGTTTCTCGGAGGGAAGTAGGGCATATGGAATCGCGCACGATGTGGATGCGCATCAAGGATCACCGCTGGGTGTATACGCTCAGCATTCTGGCAACACTCACCGTCGGTATTCTGATTGGGACGGTCATATCCGCCGAGGTAAAGGGCAAGGAAGGGCAGAAGAGCGATGCAACGCCGCTGACGCTGCCGCCGGTGACCCAGAACACCAATGCGCTTTCGCAACTGTTTTCCCAAGTTGCCAGGCAGCTCTCGCCCAGCGTGGTGAACATCAATACCGAGTCGACCATCAAGAACATTCACCGTCGCCGGGGCGGGCAAAACCCGGACGATGAGGACAGCGGCGACAGTGGCGGCATGGAAGATTTCTTCAACCACTTCTTCGGCGGGCCGGGGGGACAGTTCGGTGGCAATAGCGGCGACATCCGGGAACGGTCGCTGGGGTCCGGCGTGGTGGTCGATCCCAAAGGCTACATTCTGACCAACCGGCACGTCGTCGAAAAAGCCGACCGCATTCGGGTGCGTTTTGAAGACGATGCGCCGGGCGTGCAGCATGACGCGAGAGTGATCGGCACGGATCAGGAAACCGATCTGGCGGTGATCAAAGTTGATGTGGACCACCCGCTGCTGGCGGCGAAGCTGGGCAATTCCGATGGCATGCAGGTGGGCGACTGGGTCTTGGCGATTGGCAGCCCGTTTGGGCAGGCGGGAACGGTGACTGCCGGCATCGTTTCGGCCAAAGGGCGCGATATCGTGCCAGGACGGCAATTTCAGACCTTCATTCAAACCGATGCGGCCATCAATCCCGGCAACTCGGGCGGACCGCTAGTCAACCTGAACGGCGAAGTGATCGGTATCAACACGGCGATCTTGAGCGAAACGAACGCCTACGCCGGCATTGGTTTCGCACTGCCTTCCACAACCGTCGTTGACGTTTACAACCAGCTCACCGGACCAGAGCACCGGGTCGCCCGCGGCTCGATCGGCATTACTTTTGATTCAGTCGAGAACCCCGCGATTGCGCGGGTATACGGCAAAGGTACTGGGGTTGTTGTGTCGAGCGTCAAGCCCGGCAGCCCCGCCGATCAAGCTGGAATCAAATATGGCGACACCATCACCACCGTCAACGGCAAGAAAATCACCAAGGGCGCCGAACTAGTGGGCGATATCGCCGCCACCAAACCGGGATCGAAAGTTACACTCGGCTTTATGCGCAACGGAAAGGCCGAGGAAGCCACCGTTACTGTGGCGGATCGCGCCAAGCTATTTGCCGACCGCCTGGGCGGAGATCAGGCCAACGAAGACGAAAACGCTCCCAAGCAGAGCAAGTTCGGGATCACCGTTCGTAAGGTCACTCCTGAGATGGCGGACCGGCTCGATCTGCCGCAAGACAAGGGGGTAATTGTGCAGGAAGTGAAGCCTGGCTCTTTCGCGGAAGACATTAACATGAGCCGGGGCGACATTATTCTCGAAGTGAATAAACAGCCGGTCAACAGCGAGGACGACCTGGCAAAAATTGAAAGCAGCCTCAAGAGCGGCCAGGACGTGGTGTTCCTGGTGCGGCAGCGAGGCTCAACCCGGCAGGATGGGACCATCTTCCTGGCCGGTACACTTCCGTAATCGGCATTCGCCCAACGGGAACTGGCACACTATCCAAGAAATCGCGAAGATTTCAGTAGTGGCCCGGCTCGTTGGGCTTTCTTTTGTTTGTGTTTCGGTGGTAATTTAAAGCTCGTCGTGGATCAGGAGTGGTCGCATCGAAAGCGTGATGGAAATCCGCAAGTCTTGGTTCGGTGCGTTGTTTGCGCTGATGCTGATTACCGCCGTCGGGGCAGCGCAACAGGAATCCAGCTCCGCTAAGCCATCCACCGCTTCGAAACAGACAAGTTCCCACCAAGCGGGTTCGAGTGCGGACCATGCATCCACTCACAGCGAATCCCCAACCAGTTCCCACGCCACAAAGAATGCTTCGGGTGCGGCTCATTCCAGCAGCGCTAAATCTGCGGCCAAAACTTCAAGCAAAACTTCAACTGTAAGCCGATCGTCCGCGGGGAGACGCCCGACTACGCACAAGAAGCGGGTCCGGGGCCAGCAGAAGATCGACCCTGAACGTGCACAAGCCATTCAACAAGCGCTCATCCGTGAGCACTATTTGAGCCCGGATGCGGCAGGGAAGTGGAACCAGGCCAGCGAAGACGCCATGCGGCGCTATCAGGAAGACCACGGCTGGCAGACCAAGGAAGTCCCCGATTCGCGCGCGTTAATCAAACTGGGGTTGGGGCCGAGCAAAGACGGCTTGCTTAATCCTGAGAGCGCCATGACGACTGCACCGGATGCGCCCAAAGCAGAGTCCACGCCCGCGAACTCGCATAGCACAGGTCCGGCCGCATCGGTGAGCTCTCCCAACCGGGAATAAACTGCTGTCACGAACGCCGAAGGTCTCCCCAAGGTCCGCTATTTAGTTCTTCTTGTATCCCGTTATGACCGGGCGAGGGAAGTACGGCAGGGGCTGGTTGTTGATGATAGCCCGCGGATTGCCCTCGACCAACGCCGCGGCGATTTCCTCTCCGCAGAGTTCGGCCGCGGCGTCGCGCGCCGAGGAAAGAATCGGGACCCGCTTTTCCATGTCATGCGCGTCGGTAGCGAGCACGTGCACCGCCTGCTGCTCGAGCAGCCACTCGGCGGCGCGGCGCGTGCGCTCACCCCAGAATCCGGTCAGCGCCGATCCAGTCATCTGAATGACACATCCGTGCTCGGCCCACTCCACCACGCGCTGCAAGTTCTCCCGCAGAATCGGATTACGCTCGGGATGCGTAATAATCGGCGTCAGCCCGCAGTCTCCCAGCTTGAACAGCGAGTCGGTGGTGTGCTCGGGAATGCTGAAATTGCTGAACTCCACTAGTAAATAACGTGTGCCTTCGATCACGTAGCGATCCGGGTTGGCGTAGCAGTCCTGCAGGTTGTCGTAGGAGAGATGAAAGTCGCAGCCCAAACCGATCTTGATTTCTTTGCCCACGAGTCCGCGCAGATGGTCGACCAGGTCCTGCAGGTAGGCGCGGTCGAAATGCCAGCGATCATTGGCGTGGGGCGTGGCGACCATGTGCGTGATGCCGTCGGCCGCCGCGGCGCGGCACATAGCGACGCAGACGTCCCAGGATTTGGGACCGTCGTCAACTTCCGGAAGAATGTGCGAGTGAATATCGACCACGATGGAAATTCCGCTTATAAAGAACCCGCCGCGCGCCCGGCAGTTGCGCTGATTCGATTTAAGCAGATTCGCGCAGAAAGAGGAAGGTCGGAAACCCCGTCACCAAATCGTCGGCATGGCCTTCGAATCGCGGATCGCTTGATCCGCGGTCACAAGCGCGAAGCCGTGGGCAAGGGCGGTCGCTCCGATGATGCGGTCCGCGGGGTCCTTGGGATAGGTAGGAGGCAACATCAGAGTGCGCACGCAAACTTCCCGCGTGATCGGTAGAACCATAAAACGCTGCTCTAATTCGAACAGGAAGGATTCTACGCTGATATGGACATCGATGCGTTTCTTGCGCGAAGCCAGGACCACCTCGTAGAGGGTGAAATCAGAAATCGCGAGTCCGTTGTCGGTTTGGCGGGATCTGTCGATGGCTGCCTTTGCATTCTTTGAGAGTCGCGGATCTCCAGTCACCAGCCAGATGACGACATGTGTATCGAGAAGGATCAATAAAGATCGCCCCACTCTTCGGGAGTCAAGATGGGACCAACGATATCGCCACGGACCGTCACTTTGCCCTTCAGGAAGCCGAAGATGTCATCCTTCTGCTTCCCGACCGGGACGAGCTTGGCCACCGGCTTGCCGCGCTTGGTGATGACGACGGCCTGGCGCTTGGCGGCAACTTCGTCCATGACAGCGAGGCAGTGGACTTTGAACTGGCCGGCGGGCATGGTCCTGGTTTTCATGGTCTTAAGATCATGGTCATTATACCATGGTCACGATATCAGTCGTAGCATCTTGGTCCAGCTTCAATGCCGCCCTACGGATTGCCGAGCCGTACGTATACTTTCGGGCTCGAGTCCCCTGCTGTCATGGCGGTGAGGTCTGGGAAATCGAAATGTGTCTCGATTGTCAGCTTCCTAGCGTCCTTCGAAAGAGACCATCGGTCCACTCTGTGAGTGCGCGTCGGCTTGGCATCCGGGCGCGAAAGCGCGACAGCAGTCCACTCCAAGATCAGTTCCTTTCCGCTGAAGTGGCCCGTGCACGTCCCGGACGCCCCTTGAGGCGCAGAGCACTCGGCCTTTGAGCCGTCCAAAGGATAGCGGATTGTCGTTCGGTTCCCCTGATCGACGGTGGTGACTTCGATACTCTCCGGGGTCTGAGCAACTTCAAGCGATGAGCCATCGTGCTTAGACTTAGGTGCTTTTAGGGAATACTTGCCGCTGTAGTTTGGCTGGCCTGCTGCGAGGCCGACACGAGCGAAGATCATGATCGAGGCGACGGCGCCCAAAAACAATAAAAGACCCTGGCGAAGACTCATGTTAATTCGTCCCAGTTCTTATGCGCTCCCATAGCGTTCGCGCACAAACTCCGCAATTCCCGCATACGCCTTGGTCAGCGTCTGCTCATCGGGCAGGAAGACAATGCGGAAGTGCTGCGTGCCGGGTTTCTGGCCGAATCCTGAGCCGTGGACGACCATGACATGCTTCTGGCGGATCAGTTCGCGGACGAAGACTTCGTCGCTCTCGGGAATGTCGATTTTGGGGTAAGCGTAAAAAGCCCCGCGCGGGGCGACGCAACTGACACGCGGCGCTGATAAGCACCACTTTTGCGTTAGATCGCGGCGGGAGCGCAGCTTGCGCTTCACCTCGACCAGATGGCCCTGCGGGCCGTCGAGCGCGGCTGGAATCGCGTACTGCTCGGGATGGTTGGCGCACAAGCGGGCGCGCAGCAGCTTGTTGATGCCTTCGACATACGGCTTGATGACCGCGGCTTCGCCGCTGGCAATGCCCCAGCCGATACGCCATCCCGGCGCGAGATAGTTTTTCGACAAACCGCCGAATGTAATGACGGGAACATCGGGCGCAACCGCTGCCATGGCAATGTGTGGGTCGTCTTCGAGGATCAGCTTGTCGTAGATTTCGTCGGCGAAGATGACCAGATTGTGTCGGCGTGCAAGTTCGGCGATGTCCTCGAGCATCTTGCGTGTGCAGACCGAGCCGGTGGGATTGTTGGGATTGATTAGCACAATGCCGCGGGTGCGCGGCGTGATCTTGCTGCGAATGTCGTCGAGGTCGGGCTGCCAGCCGTCTTCTTCGTGCAGATAGTAGGTGTTGAGCGAAATATCGAGCTTGGCCAAAACGGCCGAGTAGAGCGGATAATCAGGGCACGGCGTAAGCAGATTGTCTCCGGCATTGAGCAGCGCGGCAAGGCAAATGTCGACGGTTTCGCTGACGCCGGAGGTGACGAACACGTCCTGAATGTTGGAGATGCCTTTGCGCGCAGCTTCGCGCCGAATGGCTTCGATCGCCGGCTTGATGCCGGAGGACGGCGAGTATCCGTTCTTGCCGTCGCGCATGGCTTTGTACACAGCTTCGATCAGATGCGGCGGCGTGTGGAAGTCGAACACGTTGGGATCGCCGATGTTCAGCGGAAGCACTTTGTGTCCCTGGGCGATGACTTCGTCGGCGACACAAGCCAGGTCGCGGATGGCATAGCGGACGTTGTCGAGCCGGGTGGCGGCAGTGATTTCTCGGAGTTGAGTGATGGGAGTCATGAATACCTCGTCCTTGTGGACGGCGAACTTAAAATTCTAACCGGGGAGGACGCGGAGCGTGCAGAGAAAATCCAGCACGGAGGCAAAGAGGCACAGAGGAACAGCTTTTTGATTTTCTCCGTGACTCCGTGCCTCCGTGGTGGAAGCTAATCCTCCCGATCGATCTGGGCTTTCTGCAGCTTGTCGGAGAAGTCCACATAGACCGACTTCCACTCAGTGTAGAAATCGATCGCGCCGATGCCGCCTTCGCGATGGCCGTTGCCGGTGGCTTTTGTGCCGCCAAAGGGCAAGTGCACCTCAGCTCCGATCGTAGGCGCGTTGATGTAGGTGATGCCGGCATAAAGGTCACGCATCGCCGTGAAGGCGCGGTTCACATCTTTCGTATAAATCGCGGACGAGAGGCCGTACTCGATTCCGTTGGCGATCTCAATGGCGTCGTCCAGCCCGTCGCAGGGGATGATCGAGACAACCGGGCCGAAAATTTCCTCCTGCGCGATGCGCATCTTGGGATCGACGTCGATGAATACGGTCGGTTCCATGAACCAGCCGTGCGCGTGCTCGCCCTGATCGAGGCGATGGCCGCCGCAGACCAGCTTCGCTCCTTCGCTCCTGCCGACTTCGACGTAGCTGAGATCGGTCTGCAGCTGTTTCTCGTTGATGGCCGGCCCCATCTGTACGCTTTCATCGAGCCCGTTGCCGACTTTGAGTTTCTTGGCACGCTCAACCAGGCGATCGATAAATTCGCGATACACGCCTTTCTGCACGATGATGCGGCTAGTCGCGGTGCAGCGCTGGCCGGTGGTGCCGAAGGCTCCCCAGAGTCCGCCTTCGATGGCGAGGTCAAGGTTCGCGTCGTCGAGAACGATCATCGGATTCTTGCCGCCGAGTTCGAGCGAGCAATGCTTAAAGCTCTTGGCAGCGATGCCGCCGATGATGCGGCCAACTTCAGATGACCCTGTCAGCGAAACGGCGCGCACGTCGGCATGCTCGGCCAGAGGTGTGCCGACCATCGAGCCGAATCCGGCAACGATGTTGATTACGCCCTTGGGCAGGCCGGCGTCGTAAAAAGCACGGACGAGATTGAAAGTCGAGAGCGGCGTATCCTGTGCGGGCTTGATCACGCAGGTGTTGCCGCAAACAACGGCGGGTAGCAGTTTCCACGACGAGATTGCCATGGGGAAGTTCCAGGGTGTGATCATGCCGCAGACGCCGATGGGCTGGCGCACAGCCATAGCGAACTTATTGGGCATTTCTGACGGGACAGTCGGACCGAACAGGCGGCGGCCTTCGCCGGCGTTGTAATAGCCCGCGTCGATGGCTTCCTGCACATCGCCGCGGGTTTCGGCGAGCACCTTGCCCATTTCGCGCGTCATTTCCCGGGCGTATTGCTCTTTGCGCTCGATCAGAATTTCAGCGGCGCGGAACACAATTTCCGCGCGGCGGGGCGCGGGCACCAGCCGCCATTTCGCGAAGGCGCGCTTGGCAGCGTCGACGGCGGCGTTCACATCGTCTTTGTTGGATTTCTGAAAGATGCCGACCAGATCGCGGGTGTCGGCGGGATTGCGGTTCTCGAACGTCTCTCCGGTGACGGAATCGACGCACTCGCCGTCGATGAAATTTTTGAAAACTTTGGCTTGCGTATCACTGAGCGTGGCGGGGGCGGCTAGAGTGTTGGTTGCCATGAGATCTCCTGGGAATGCGGGATGAATGCTTGAACAATTGATGCTACAGCCGCAGGGGAAGGCGCGGCAAGGCGAGTCGCGCATGGTAATGCGCGACTTTGATGTGGCGCAGACCCGCGCTATCGCCAATGTTTGATCTGCGGCCAAAGATCCTGCAGCGTCCCGAACTTCGGTTTGCGGCAAATGTGGAAGCCGATCTCAGACTCCATCGCCCAGGGATTGTCGGTCGAGATGCCGACGAACTCGACTTCGCCGAAGAGTTGTTCGAGGCGCTCGCGGCGGTCGCCGCCTACGATCAGGCATTTGCCGGAATATCCGCGCGGGCCCCAGAGCCAATAAGTCCGGTCGCCGGAGAGAACCCACGGCAGGCCCAGTTTTCGGTCAAAGAATTCGATCGCCCCGGCTTGTCCGTAGTCCTGCGTGAAGATGCCGCAGTCAGCTCGTTCGTCTGCAGGGATTCGGTTCCATACGGCCATCGCTTCGTCGGCGATCTCCTTCCATCCAAACTGGTCGGAATACCATTGAGGCAGAGGAGAATGACGGCCGAAGTGCTCGGTGACCGGCAGCTTGAAAGGAAGAGTCTTTGTGTACGCCATGAATCGCTCGGGCGAAAAGACGGGGATTACGACCGGCACGACGTATGCGCCGTTGACCAGCAGCACGATCACGATCACAGGTTTCAGCCACTGGAGGCGAGGTCCGTGTTTCGCCTCATCAGTTAGAAGGCTTTCTTTCGGCTGCTCTTCGCTTGGGCGATCCAGTGCGGCCTCGATGCTCACGGCCCCTGCCGCCAACAGCATAGGATAGATCGGTGATAGGTAGTAGTTCTTGCCATGCTGGACGAAGAAGACGAGGTAGCTGACCAGGTAGCTCCATCCCAGCAGCCGATAAGGCTTGAGGCGAGCCGAGAACAAGAAGGCGAATAAACCGGTCAGCCAGATGGGCGCGGTTAACGGGCTGATGTCCAGCACCTGCTGAAGGAAGAAGTCCCAGGGACCGTAGATTACGTCGCGGCCCTCGGCGCGGATGTTGTGCATTAACTCGGCGAACGGCCAGTGGTTGTGAAGGTTCCACAACAGATTGGGCAGGAAGACGAGAAAGGCGGCGAGACCGCCCAGCCAGATCCACTTGTCGAGAAACACGCGGCGCTGCGGGGTAAGAAGCAGGCCGACGACAATTCCCAGACCAAAGACGGCGAGGGAGTATTTATTCTCCATGCCCAGACCGGCCACGATGCCGAACCAGAGCCAAAAGCGTGGGTCTGCTCTCTGGATCGCGAGAATGGCGAAGTACGCACAGCCCATCCACAAATTAGGCTCCAGCGAGTTGGTGCCCAGCAGGCTGCCGTTAGAGAGATATTGCGGCACGACGAAGGCGCAGATGGCGCTGAGGAAGATGGCATAGCGCCGCCCCCCCAGCGCGCGCGCAAGAACAGCCGTCTGCACGATCAGAAGCGATGACGCGAGCGCAGGGATGAAGCGGATGGCGCGCAGCGAATCTCCGAGCAGCAGCCGGCAGCAGTGAATCAGGAACGGGATGAGGGGAGGCTGATCGACATATCCCCACTGCAAGTGGTCGCCGCAAGACATGTAGTCGAACTCATCGCGGAAGTAGCCATAGCGGTTGTTGAAGTAAATGTGGAGCATGAGCGTGGCCAACGCCATTAGCCACACGTAGAGCATTGTGCGGTCGTGGTGTTGGCGGTCGGGAGCGGAGGAGGCGACCATAAGGGACTAAAAGAATAGCCGACCTGGCGGGAACGTGTCACGGGGTGATAGGAGCGTACGGCGTGTCCGGCTGAAACTCGACGATGATGTAGCGTGCCGGCTCCCTGCCAGCGTTGGTTAGGGGCGCGGTGCGAGCCAAAGGAATCCACGCTACTTCGCCGGGAGAGTTACGAATGCGGATTGCGCCTGCTCCCTTCAGATCGACATTCGACACCGGGATCACGAGCTCCGCACCCGGTTTTGGCGGAGGGGGGAAGGAATCTCCGGGCTGGAGCAGAACGTCCGCCACAATGGCTCCGCCCAGAAACATCGACCCGGGCGCAGCTAGAAGTGCAGTGGTGGTTCCATTGTTGAACAATGACCAACCAATATCAGCGTCGAGGAATTCGATCGTAATGTTGCGGTAGTCTTTCATCCGGTCGTTGCGGAATCCGCCGGACATTCCCTGGGCTTGCTGTCCGTGCGTTAACCAGATGAAATTCGTCTGCCCATTGTGCACCTGGAAGTGCTGAATCGGAGACTTGCCTTCGTCCCAGATGATGATTTCGCCGTCTTGCAAGGTGACGGTCATGAAACTGTGCTGGAGATGCACAAAAGCAGACTCGTCCGGGTGTAACGTTAAGGCAAAGACACGGACCTGGTCGTTTTCGAGCAGCAGGCGATAGTGGGGCTCGGCGGCAATGTCTACGGCTTCCTGCACCGGCGCCAGCGAATTGCACAGCAGAAATGCCGCTAGGATGCCGAACTTCATGCCTCGATTCTAGGACACCTAGGGGTCCTCCGTGGGTAAAGATTCGTAAGGACGCGACCTTTTGCGCACAGCAAGAAGCCTAGCGGTAGGTCTTCTGCACTTCGGTAACGTCCCAAGCTGATTACCTGTACTTCCCTCTATTTTTCTTGTGCTAGCGTTTTCTTTGACGCATATTCACGAGTGTTTTTAGGGCCAAGGTGTCTTCCGCGCAGCAAAAACCGGGAATCCATGTTGCTTGGACGACGGTCACGTACCGCAGCGTAGCCTTGCTGCTGTTCATGATAGTGGGGGGCTTTTTTCTTTTTCTGCGCTTTACGTTTCCGCAATTCACCGAAAGCGGCATCAAGAAGGCGGATGACGTTGCCGGCAAGCTGTTGGAGAAAATCGCGGGAATGGCTCCGAAGGCGGTGGGTGGAGGCGGTGTTATTTCGCAGCAGGCCCACTTTACGGCGCTCGATGGCACTGTGCGGGTGAAGAAGGGAAACGGCAACAGCTGGGCGCCCGCCGACTACAAGATTCCGCTGGAGAAGGGCGATGTGGTGCAGACCGGCTCGGAGGGCATGGCGAAAGTCGTGTTCTCGGATGGCACCAGTTACACAGTCAAGCAGGATTCGCTGATCGTGATTCAGGAGAGCTCGGCCAACGACCAGCAGCAGACGAATGTGGCCGTCGCGGTCAGCACGGGAACGGTGGATCTTTCGACCGCGACCTACAGCCAGGGATCGAGATCGCAGGTGATCGTGGCGGGCGCGACCGCCTCGCTGGCGCCAGAATCGGCGGCGCAGGTGCGGAACGATCCCACAGGTGACCAGCACGAAATCCTGATGAAAAAAGGAACGGGCGAGGTCACGCGCAACGGCGAAACCGTGCAACTGGCCAACTGGGAAAAAGTGAGCTTCAAAGGCCAGCAAGCGCCGATGGAAAAGGCCAAAGAGATTGGCCCGCCCACGCCGATCGCGCCAGCCAACATGGCGCCGCTGTTTTCCTCCGGGCAGGGTACCAAGGACGTGGAGTTTTCCTGGACGCCGATGACCAATGCCACGGGGTATCGCCTTCGTATCTCCCGCAACCCATATTTTTCTTCTACATTAGTGGATCGCAGGGTGAATACGTCGGCGGTAACGGTGACGAACCTGGGCGAGGGCGCCTACTACTGGATGGTGCAGTCCTACGGCCCGGACGGAAAGGAATCCGTCGAAAGCGAGAAGAACCGTTTCACGATCATCGCCAAGGGCAAGGAAACGGAAGAGATTGCGTTGGAGCTGGATCCGTTTGTGCAGCATGGGCACGTGATTGAAGTGACGGGCAAGACGCAGACCGGCGCGCGCGTGATGGTGAATGGCAGCGAGGTGCCGATGGTGGGGGCGGACGGATCGTTTCATTACTTTACGCCGCCGCTGCCGGCCGGCGAAGCAGTGATCACGGTAACCGCACAAACCACGCAAGGCGGCGTCAACACGCAGCAGAAGAAGATCATCATCCAGTAGCAAGGTTTCAGAGTTTCAAAGTTGATCGACGATAGGCGCGGCGGCGAAGACGAAGAATTTAGGCATTATCACCTTGAAAGCTTGAAGCTTTGAAGCGTTGCTACGTGGTTTCAAGCAGGGTTGCGTCATATCTCGTAAAATAGTGACAGCATCCCTGAAAATTGAATGCGCCGGGAAATTCCCGGCCAGACGTATCGCAGAAAGACGGACTCATTCGTCATGTCAACCAACGGATTCCATTCAGCTTCGACGCGCAACCACAACCTGCGGTCGCTGTTCAGCATCTTTTCCAGCGACTTAGCCATCGACCTGGGCACGGCCAACACACTCGTCTACGCCCGCGGCAAAGGCATTGTCGTGAACGAGCCTTCGATTGTCGCTATCAACAAGAATACGGGCGAAGTCGAAGCCGTCGGCAAAGAGGCGAAGGAAATGCTGGGCCGCACGCCTGGCAATATCGTTGCCATCAAGCCCATGAAAGATGGCGTCATCGCGGACTTCAAAGTCACAGAGAAGATGCTGAACTACTTCATCCAGAAGGCGCACAACCGCAAGATGCTGGTGCATCCGCGCATCGTGATTGGCGTGCCTTCGGAAATCACGCAGGTGGAAAAGCGCGCGGTCATGGACTCGGCTTATCGCGCGAAAGCAAGCGAAGTCCATCTGGTCGAGCAGGCGATGGTGGCCGCGATCGGCGCGGGCCTGCCCATTACCGAGCCAAGTGGCAACATGGTGGTGGACATCGGCGGCGGCACCACCGACATCGCTGTTATTTCGTTGAGCGGCATTGTTTACTCGCGTTCGGTGCGCATGGCGGGCAACCAGATGGACGAAGCCGTCATGAACTACTTGAAACGGAAATACAACCTGCTGATCGGCGAGCGCACCGCGGAACAGATCAAAATGGAAATCGGCTCGGCGCATCAGCTGGACAAGCCGATGACCATGGAAATCAAAGGCCGCAACCTGATCGAAGGCGTGCCCAAGACGATCACGGTCGACGACGGCGAGATTCGCGAAGCCTTGAGCGAGTGCGTCTCGACCGTCATGAACGCGATCCGCGTGGCCTTGGAACGGACTCCGCCCGAGCTTTCGGCCGACATCAGCGACCGCGGCATCGTTTTGACCGGCGGCGGGGCGTTGTTGAAAAATCTCGATAAGCGCATCCGCGAAGAAACCGGTCTGCCAGTTTCGATCGCCGATGACCCACTATGCAGCGTGGTGCTGGGCACGGGCAAGATGCTGTCGGACTTCAAGCTGCTGAGAAAGATCTCGATCGAATAGCTGCGAGTCCCCGGTCCCGAGCTCCGAGCAAACCGAAAACTCGGGACTCCGAACTCGGGACTCGGGACTTTTATGGATTCTCTCCTCGGCCGTTATCGCAACCTGACCATCCTGGTGGGAATCCTGTTTCTGCAGGTGCTCGGGCTGGCGGTGCAGGTCAAGCGCGGCAGCGGCGAGGATACACGCCTCATCCGCATCTGGGCGGTCGGCGCCATCACTCCGTTCGAACGCGGACTGGTCTGGATCCAAACCAGCAGCTCCAATCTGTGGCACAACTACTTCTACCTGCGCGGCGTGCGGGCCGAAAATCGCCAACTCCGGCAGCAGATCGAGGACATGCGCCTTCAGGATGTACGTCTCAGCGAAGATGCGGCCCAGGCGCGCCGGCTGCAGGCACTGCTGGAGTTCAAGGAGCAATTCATCTCGAAAACCGTGGCGGCCCAGGTCATCGGTTCGAGCGGCAGCGACCTGTCGCGCGTGGTCTACATCGACAAGGGAGAGAACGCTGGTATCAAGCGCGATATGGCGGTGATCACGGCGGAGGGAATCGTGGGCAAGGTGCTGACGGCATACCCCGCGGTCTCGCAGGTGTTGCTCATCAGCGATCAGTCGAGCGGCGTAGGCGCGATGTTGGAGAAATCGCGCCTGCAGGGAGTGCTGCGCGGCACGCCCAACGGCGAGGTCGTACTGGAGCGCGTCATGGCCGACGAACAGGTACAGGTCGGCGAGACCGTGCTGACCAGCGGCGGCGACCAGATTTTTCCCAAGGGTTTGCCCGTCGGCCGCGTGACCCGGGTCGGAACAGGACGAGATCTGTTTCTTAGCATCAAGGTAAAGTCTGCCGCCGATCTGAGCAGACTGGAAGAAGTTCTGGTCGTAGTCGAGAAGCAGGAACAGCAGCCGGTGGCAGAGGACAACGTGCACATCCGCGCTGCCGATATCCTGGCGCAGCGCCTGCCGACGGTTCCGGACAAAACTACCGACGCGAGTTCGGCATCGACCACCAACGGCGCGAATCATGCGGGATCTGCGAATCCGGCCACGCCTTCGGCACAAGTGCCCAAGTCGGCCTCAAAATCAGAGACGGAGGCCACGGCTGCGAATTCGGCATCCGCAGGAACCGCCGCGCCGGCCGGGCAACTGAAGGGCAACGTAGCGCAGACCCCGGCGAAGAATGGAACCGCTCATCCCGTACCGACCACTGCCGTAGTCGTTGAATCCGGCGCAACCAATCCCGGTGCTTCGATCAAACCGACGACACAGTCGAAGCCCGCAAAAGCATCCCCTCCGCCGCCCAACCCGCAGCCACCGACCGATGACGGCGGCCCCCACTAGCGTGCCCATCACCTACACATCCGGCGAGCAAGTTGAGGTTTACCGCTTTAGCGTTCCGGTAACAATTGGAATCCCGCTGCTCGCGCTGTTTATACAAGCGTTCGTGCCCCTACGCTTCCCAACTTTCGCCGCCTATTTCGATCTGCCGCTGTTGGTGACGATCTTCTTCGCCATGGCCCGGCGCAATCCGATTTCCGGACTGTTCACGGGGGCGCTCATAGGCCTGGCGCAAGACATGCTCGGACACAACAAGATAGGCCTCTACGGTATCGCCAAAACTGTGGTCGGCTATGGAGCGTCCTCGCTGGGCGTCAAGCTCGACGTGGAAAATGCGGGCGCGCGCTTTCTGGTGACGCTCGCCTTCTACCTTGTGCACTCAGCGGTCTACTTTATTGTGGCCCGAGGACTGGTCCGCATGACCCAGCAGTGGAGCTGGCGATACGGAATTCTGGCGGGGTTGGGCAACGCGCTGCTGGGAGTCCTGATTTATTACGGTCTGGACCGGTTCAAACAGAGAACCTGAAATCCGGTTGCCAGTGAAACGCTGCACCCATGACCTCCGTTACCCTTCCGTGCAACAGGCATGCCATGCAAGGCATTAGAATATTTGTGTTGGCTATTCCTATGACTCAGCGAGGGAGTGACACGTTGCGGACCCGAACGAACCCAGAGGTGAGTTCTGGCAACTGGCAACTGGCCACTGGCAACTGATGTTTGGCCGCGAAGAAAAAGTTTCCGCGCTCCGCCTGACGGCGGCACAGTACATTATCCTCGCCATTTTTCTGGTGCTGGCTTATGGATTGTGGCGGCTGCAGGTGATGCAGAGCGACTACTACTCGCTGGCGGCGGAGAAAAACCGCATCCGCAATATCCCAGTGCTGGCGCCGCGCGGCAAGATTCTCGACCGCGAGGGGCGGATCATTGTGGACAACTATCCCTCGTTTTCGGCGCTGCTGCTGCGCGATTCCTCGCGCGATTTGGCGGCCGATGCCGAGCTAATCGGGCAGGGATTGCACCTCGATCCCGAAGAAGTGCGCACTCGCATTCGCCGCTCCGCGTGGATGCCGCAATACCAGCCGATTTTTCTGAAGGATGACATCACGCCCGATGAGCTGGCGTTTATCGAAGCCCACCGCAACGAACTGCCCGAATTGGACACGATCATGACCCACCGGCGGCTGTATCCGCGGAACGGGTTCATGGCGCACCTGATCGGGTATGTCGGGGAAGTCAGCGAAGACATGCTGAATCAGCCCCAGTTCGAGTTGTACAATCCCGGCGATGTCGTGGGTATTTCCGGCGTGGAACGTCAGTACAACTCACTGCTCATGGGCAAGAACGGATCGCGTCAGGCGCTGGTCGACAGTCACGGCCGCGAAGTGGGCAGGTTGGGGGAGACCGAGGCGATTCCGGGCAAACAACTCAAGCTGACCATCGATCTGGATTTGCAGATCGCGGCAGAAGAAGCGCTGGCGGGAAAGAACGGAGCGATCGTCGCCATGAATCCGCAGAACGGGGAGATTCTGGCGATGGTCAGCGGTCCGACCTACGATCCCAATGATTTTCGCGTGCACATTTCGCGTGACGAGTGGAGCCGGTTGGTGAATGATCCCGACAAACCGCTGCTGAACAAGGCCATTCAGGCGCAACTCGCACCCGGTTCGACCTTCAAGGTCATTATGTCAGTGGCGGGCTGGCAGGAGGGCATTGCCCAGACCCTGCACGTCAACTGCACCGGCGGCGCGGAATTCTACGGGCGTCGTTTTGGCTGTTGGGTGAAGGGCGGTCACGGCCCCGTCTCTTTAGACAAGGCGATCTATAACTCCTGCGACGTGTTCTTCTATACGCTGGCGGAAAAGCTGGGCATCGAAAAAATCGCCAAATACGCAACTGACTTTGGACTCGGTCAAAAAACCGGCATCGATCTTCCCAATGAAGTAAGCGGCGTCATGCCGTCGGAAGAGTGGAAGATTCGGAACTTTAAACAGAAGTGGTTTGCCGGAGAGACCATTTCGGTCGGCATCGGGCAAGGCGCGATCGCGATTACGCCAGTGCAATTGCTGCGGGCGTTCAGTGCGATTTCGATGGGCGGCAAGATGGTGGTGCCGCATGTGATCAATCCGGTGGATGTGCCTCCGGGCTATGTCGAAGCCGCACGCTATATGGAAGTGAAGACTGTGCCCATCGATCCGGAAGGATGGAATTTCATTACCGACGCGATGTCGCGCGTGCTGTTGCCGGAAGGGACAGCGCCCTCGGCGCATGTTCCCGGCATCGATATTGCCGGCAAGACCGGCTCGGCGCAGGTGGTTTCTCTCGCGTTGCGGGCGAAAGTGAAGAATGACGACGAATTTGCCCAGAACGGATGGTTCGTGGGCTTCACCCCGCGGCGCAATCCCGACATCGTGGTCTGCGTTCTGTTCCAGGGAGGCGAGCACGGCAAACTAGCGGCGCGGCTGGCTACGCAGGTGATTAAAGCCTACGTCGACAAGCAGCGGCGCACCCCGCCGAAGATGGTGGAAAAGTCAAACGCCGGCCCGGTCGATATTGGAGGGCTGTGGAACGAACCGGATCCGGATGGACGAACGGATAAGCTGGCAGGCGGTCGGTTTGCCGTCGACTTGGCGAAGAAGCCGATGCCATTGGCAACGGCTGCTCCGGGAATGAATTAGTCGTTAGTCCTGAGTCGCGAGTCCCGAGTCCCAAGTCGCAAGGGAACACAAGGTCCTTCGACTTCGCTCAGGATGACAGCATCTTGGGTTTGCTAACGACTAAGGACTAACGACTAAGGACTAGATGTCCCGCTACGTTTCATTTCGCGATTTTGACTGGGTCCTGCTGGGCTTCGTGCTGCTGATCTGTGGCATGGGTGTCTGGGAGATCCGCAGCGCCACCATGCACACCAAATTCGCAGGAGCGCAAGTTAAGCAACTGTACTGGATCGCGGCAGGCGTGGGCCTGATGTTCCTAATCAGCCTGATCAACTATCAAGCCCTGCTGGAGCGGGTGTACTGGTTCTATATCGCCGCGGTTACATCTCTGGTGGCCGTGCTGATTTTTGGCACCAAAGCGCTGGGCGCCAAGCGCTGGATCAAAATGCCGGGAGGAAATCACTTCCAGCCGTCGGAGTGGGTCAAGCTGATTTTGATCCTGGCCATAGCAAAATATTTTGCCGACATGCGGCAGCGGGAATTATCGTGGTCCGACTTCTTCAAGGCCGGGGCCATTGTTGGCGTTCCCATGCTGCTGGTGCTCAAGCAGCCCGATCTGGGCACGGCCCTCACCTATCTTCCCATCGCGGCCATGGGGATGTTTCTCGGCGGTATGCAGTGGAAGCAGGGGCTGGCCGTTGTCTTGGTGGCCGTGATTGGGATCGGCGTGGTGTTTTACGTTCCCCAGGTGCATGTGCTCAAGTCGTATCAGAAACAGCGTTTGACCAGTTATCAGGACCCCGATGCCGATCCACAGGGCGCGGGGTATCAAGTTAAACAATCCATGATTGCCGTGGGTTCGGGAGGCCTTTGGGGAGGGAAAGGCTCGCAAACTCATGGGGCTTTTCTACCAGTGCCGCAGACGGACTTCATCTTCGCGGCCTTTTCCGAAGAACACGGATTCGTAGGCGCGCTGGCGGTTCTGCTGTTATACTTCATAGTGCTGATGCGTTTGACCCAGAATGCGCAAACGGCGCCTGATCGCGCCGGCACCTTCCTGGTGATGGGTGTGGTCGCGGTGCTTAGCTTCCATATCCTAGTCAACGTCGGCATGGTTGTAGGCTTTATGCCCGTCACAGGAATACCCCTGCCGCTGATGAGTTATGGCGGGTCTTCCGTGTTGTTCATGTTCCTGGCGCTGGGGATGGTCATGAATGTTCGTATGCGCCGCTTCGTGAACTAGGCCGGTGAGCCAGCAGTTCCGAAGCATTCGGGTTCGGGAACGGCGTCCGAACAACGCGGAAAACGGCAGGATACGAAGTTGTTGCGCTTGGAGGCGCAGCCCAAAAATGTCGATGGCCCTCGCGTGAAGAGGGCATGTCACCGGCCGCAGAATCGTAGGGCCGGGCAGGATTGAAGAAGAACAGCCGGGCAGGGAACGGCCCCCCGACCTGAAGGGTCTGAGAGTGCGGTCACAACCCCGGTGGAAGTTTAAGCGATACGTGCAAAAGATTCCCAAGCCCATGCCGCGGAACCGGCCCGGGGAATACCCCCGGGGCCTGAGCGGTTCCTGGTTTCGGGCTGTGTCGCAACCTTCAAGCCTCCCGTAAACCTTGACCACTCCGGCTCGGTGAAACCCGCTGGCTTCCATCAGTCCAGCGGGAACGGAGTGTTCCATGAACAAAGAATTATTCGTCTCTTCGACCCCTCACGAAACCAAGGTGGGGATGGTCGAAGACGACTTGCTCGCCGAAGTCTATCTTGAGCGCGAGAACGAGTACACCCTAGCAGGTTCCATTTACAAAGGCCGCGTCACCCGAGTCCTGCCGGGCATGCAGTCGGCGTTTGTCGACATCGGCCTGGAGCGTGATGCTTTCCTCTATGTCTCCGATTTTATGGAACTGGAGGAGCACGACGATGACTTGACCGACGTCATTCCGGCCGGGCGCGGCGTGCAGGATTTGCGACAGCCAGCGCCAGTCGAGTCTGCTCTGGTTACGGCTCCGGTTGCCGAAAGCGAAGCCGTGGTGGAGAACGAACCAACTCCCGAAGCGGAGCAGGATTTCTCGGCCGAGGGTCCTCCGATTGAAGGGCGGCCAACCGGGTCCACGACAGACCTGCCCGAACCAGTCGGCTCGGGGGAGTTCCAAAATCGCGACCGCGGAGGCTGGCGCGGACGCCGCCGCCGGCGCGGGGGACGCAGAGACGGGCGTTCCGAGCGTGGATTCGATCGCAATGGGGACCGCGACCGCTCATCTGATCCCCGTTTCGCACGGCCTGCAGACAGCGCGTTTTCGCACACTCCCGCAGGTCCTGCTCCGGCCTACGAGCCCATCCTTCTGCCGGGAGAATCGATTTCCAAGTATCAGCGCCGTCCGCAGCCAGGCAGTGCAACCGAGGTTCTACCCGTAGAGCCCGCGCGCGAGATTGCGGCAGAAGCTCCAACTGAGTTTGAGAAGACCATCGCCACGACGTTCCCCGACGATGAACCGATTTTTGCGGAAGAGCAGGCCGCCACTGAGCCTCTCCACGAACAGCACGAAGATGTTCGCCCGACCATCGAGGAGCCGGTCGAATCCGCTTCCACCACAACGGCCTGGAACCGTGAATTCGGGCACTCCGAAGCGGCATCCGCCTCTTCGTCCGCTTGGGTGGAGGGGTCGGTTTCGCCTGTTTCGACTGACCCCGAGCACATCGCGCCACCTGAGCGGATCTCCGAACCGGCCCGCGACGAAGCGGCGCACGAAGAAGGCGCGGAATCGGACGACCGCATGATGGCCGTCTCCGGGCGCTCTGATTATCCGGCTCCTTCCTTCCGCGAAGACCAAGCTCCCGCCTTTGCCGCCCCCGGCACAATGGAAGAGGAGACCATCGACGAAGATGAGGCGGAAACGATCCACTATCATGCTTCCTCCGACGACAGTTACGACGAATTTGAGGAAGAAACCCAGAACGCGGGTCAGCCCTATCATCTGAACGGCGATGCCCGCGCCGCGGTTTCGGAGATTCACATGGCCTCGCTGGCCGAATCAGGCGAAGTCCAAACTCCGGAAGGAATCTCTCCGGAAAGCGAAGACGACAGCGACGAACTGGAACTGGAAGAGGCCCAGGCGCAAGCCGAGGCCATGCTCGACGCAGAAGCGCGCGGCGACGGCACCGTCGATGCCCGCGCGGAAGTTCGCGCCCCCTCCGCAACCGCAGGCTATACCCAGCGAACGCAACGCTCGCGCTACGATCGCGGTTACGATCGTCGCGGCGGCGACCGCGGTCGCCGGGGCGGGGGACGCCGCTTCCGGCGTCGTGAATCCGCACCCGTTCCTCTGATCAGCGACCTGCTCAAAGAAGGCCAGGAGATTCTGGTTCAGATCGCCAAGGAACCCATCGGCAAGAAAGGCGCGCGCATCACCAGCCACATCGCTTTGCCGGGGCGCTTCCTGGTCTACATGCCCACGGTGAATCACACCGGCGTGTCCCGCAAGATTTCTTCCGAAGAAGAGCGCCAGCGCCTGAAGCGAATCATCCTGAGCGAGCGCGAAAACGGCCACGGCGGCTTCATCGTCCGGACCGCCGCGCAGAGCGCCAGCGAGGAAGAACTGCGCGCCGACATCCGCTTCCTCAAGGGCTTGTGGCAGGACATCAAGAATCGCGCCGAAAGCTCCAAGCCTCCCGCGCTCATCTACCACGATCTGAACGTGGTGGAGCGCGTGCTGCGCGATCAGGTCACTTCCGATTTCTCCGTGATCTGGGTCGATACAGAAGCCGAATACGAGCGCATTCTGCGTTTCTTCAACCGCTTCCAGCCCGGCATGGTCAAGCGCGTCAAGCTTTACACCAAAGAGACGCCGCTGTTCGAACAGTTCGGCCTGACTGAGGAAATGAACAAGGCGCTCAAGTCCAAAGTCTGGCTCAAGAGCGGCGGCTACATCGTGATCAACCAGACCGAAGCTTTGGTCGCCATCGACATCAATACCGGCAAGTATGTCGGCAAAACGCAGCGCCTGGAAGATACCATCGTTAAGACCAACATAGATGCCATCAAGGAGATTGTCCGGCAGATTCGGCTGCGCGATCTGGGCGGCATCATCATCATCGATTTCATCGACATGGATGAGCGCCGCAACCGACAGCGCGTTATGCAGGCCCTGGAAGAGGAACTTCGCCTGGATCGGGCTCCTTCGAAGACTTTGCAGTTTAACGACTTCGGGCTGGTCGCGATCACCCGCAAGCGCGTCAAACAGTCGCTCGAACGCACCATCGGCGCGCCCTGTCCGTATTGCCAGGCGACCGGCTACGTGAAATCGGTCACTACCATCTGCAACGAGATCTACGTGGAGATGCGCAAGATCGCGAAGCATTTGGAGCACGAAGACGTGATGTTGCGCGTGCATCCGGACGTGGCCAAGGAGTTGAAATCCAACAACGGCCGTCTGCTCAACGAAATGGAAGAACTAACCAAGCGCACCATCATCGTGAAGAGCGATCCGGCCGTGCACCAGGAGCAATTCGACATTAACTAGCCGTGAGCTTCGGCTCCAAGAGAGAAGACGGGTGAATTTCGCCCGTCTTTTTCGTTTCTAGGGAGCTGCCGACCTTCGGGATCTGGGAGTATGACTCGCTGATTGCCGCCTGCGCTCTGAAGGCTAAGGCCGACATACCGTACACGTGGAATGTCGGGCATTTCCCGCGCCTGGGAACCGAGGTTCAGAAGATCGTGTGCACTGCCTAGCTTTCTACGTGTGCCAGGGTTTTCACCGCGGCGTCAGACGCGATACGCAGCTTCTTGGCCGAGTCTTGGATCGAGCGTGCAGCCGTGCCAGCCCCCTGTTGTTCGGCTGTTTTGACAACCTCGCCGCCATCTTCCGTGGAAGTGCTGGCCATCTCGATCAGCGCAACGATTGAATCGGCGTGCAGCTTCCACAAAGACGACATCTTCTGGCAGCGCTTCAACTCCTCCAGTTCAGTGTTGATGCGAGCCGTCACCGAAACCAGGCGAATCAAGGTACGCGCTACCTCCGCGCGCAGGCTGCTTTCTTCCAGAAATGCTGCGCCATAGGCGTCGGCTTCGGCTCCGCTCAGCGTCAGGTTGAAAAAGCGCATAGGCACAACCTGCCGATATTTGGGATCGGCCACGCGCACAAACACGCGAATCGATTCCTCCACCCGCCGCAACTTTCCTTCCTCCGCGGCGATCTGTTGTGCCGTGATGGCAGGCGGCTGAAACACAGCCGGCGGCGCAGGAGCCTTCGCCGCCACTTTGGCAGGCTTGGCCGCAACGGCCGCAACAGTGGCGGCGTGAGCGGTGTGCGCTGCCGGTGTCATCAGGGGACGCCGGATCGGCGGACGCCGGTCCAGTTCCTTCTTCAGCTTCGATACCCGTCGGAACTTTTCGAGCGTACTGCCATAGTCCGCTTCCAGCAACTGTTTTTCCTGGATGGCGGCCACGTGTTCGACGGTGACTTCAACCCCGTCCACTGTGGTCAGAATGGTTCCACCCATTTCCTCCAAGGCCTGCGCGAAGCTCTTGATTTCCGTGAGCGCCTTGGCGAACAACTCGTCGAACTTCTTGCCAAACGTCGCGTTATAAGCTGCGACCGTGGCTAGCACGCCCGGATGATAAAACGAGTCGTCGAGCCACTGCTTCAGTTCGCGGACGTGTGCAATCATGCCCGAATCGATCAGCGCATTGAAGTCGCGAAATCGCGCCACCTCCTCCAGAAAGGGATCGAAGCGACGCAGCAACTGGACATGTTCTTCCGGCAGCGAGGGCACGTCAGTATCGGCCAGAATTTCGATCAGCGCGATCTCAAAAGGTGAGAGCGGCAGGGCGCCGTCCAGGCCATAACCGCGCTGTTCCCACTGCCCCGGAACGCGGGGATGGCGGTAGAGAAAGGTCGCAATCAGATCGGTTTTGTCGCGATTGATGTCGCTGGGTTCCCGCCGGCGCACGAAATAGCGCAATAGCGCCTCGGCCACTTCCGCATCCACGTCGGGCGTGAGCGCGTGGCGCAGCATGGCGGGCGTAATCGCCATGTCGAGCAGATGCAGCCAGCGGTACATGCGCGACAGGGTGTTAGGCAATTCGCGCTCGGAGTACAGCAGAGCGTCTTCCTCCAAATCATTCGGCACGGGCACGCTACCCACCAGCGCTTCGCTCAGAAGCTTCTGGTAGAAACCCTGCACGGTCGCCAAAAGGGCGAGTTCAAACCGGAGATCGTCAGCCAACAGTTCCCTCGCGTTGCGTTTTCCGGATAAAGCTTTCTAATGTTCCAGTAAAGACGAGAAGTTACTGTTGGTGCAAGTTACTGCCGGAATGGGGTGATGGAGGGCGATTCCGGTTGCCGAAAGTACATGGACCTTCGGGGAGGAAGACAAAATCAGAACACGACGGTTTTGTTGCCGTACACCAGCACGCGATTTTCCACGTGCCAGCGCACGGCACGAGAGAGCACGACTTTTTCCAGGTCGCGCCCTTTGCGGATGAGGTCTTCCACTTCATCGCGATGCGAAACGCGAACTACGTCTTGCTCGATGATGGGACCGTCGTCG
>Ga0187781_10000383_pt1 | contig 31427 bp, 35 predicted proteins | sample 0715_SJ02_MP02_2_FD_132447 | JGI IMG/M metagenome (GOLD analysis project Ga0187781, IMG submission 132447) | Tropical peat soil microbial communities from peatlands in Department of Meta, Colombia - 0715_SJ02_MP02_20_MG | ecosystem: Environmental > Terrestrial > Soil > Wetlands > Peat | place... | reverse complement strand
CATCCCGATAAAGCACTTCGCTCTCACGGCCCCCAAGCCTGGCCTAGTGCAAGTGGACCTCGTGGGAGCGGGGAAGGCGATAGAGACGACGCAGTGCTCAGCCGAGTTCTTGAAGGCGATTATAGAGGGGTACGGCTACGCGATCATCAAGGAAGAGCTCCACCCCGGAACCATGAGGCTAATCGCCGAGAAGACGGGAAGGGCATGAACGAAGTTTCCACCGCTTTGAAAAAGCGGTTGGACTCCGGTGGTCACTTCGATTCCAAGAACCGAGAATTACCCTATCCGGCTAAATACTCGATTCCGAAGCCGGCGAGGTTATAGGGGTTTAGCGTGATCGACTCTGGCGCAGTAGCCTGGGTGCTCGCCGCTACCGCTCTGGTCATGCTGATGACTCCGGCCCTCGGCTTCTTCTACGGAGGTCTCGTGCGGAGGAAGAACCTCATCTCAACCATAGTCCAGACGCTCACGATATTCGCCGTCGTTAGTCTCGTCTGGGCACTCTGGGGTTACAGCTTAGCCTTCGCACCTTCAATCAACGGGATCGTAGGGAACCTTTCGAAGGTAGGGCTCAATGGTGTCGGTTACAACCCTCTTCCCGGCCAAGTCATCCCTGAGCTCGAGTACTTCGCCTTCCAGCTGAAATTCGCCGCAATCACCCCGGCGCTAATCATAGGCGCCTTCGCTGAGAGAATCCGGTTCAAGGCCCTTCTTATTTTCACAGTCGCCTGGGCGACCTTCATCTATGCGCCGATAGCCCACTGGGTCTGGGGGGGCGGTTGGCTGCAGGCCATGGGCGTTGAGGACTTCGCAGGTGGCTTGGTAGTACACATCTCTGCGGGCGTTTCGGCGCTGGCAGCCGCGATCGTCCTGGGGAAGCGAACAGGGATTACGAAGTCCGAAGAAGTCAGGCCCAATAACGTCCCGTTCGTCATACTGGGTGCCGCGATGCTCTGGTTTGGTTGGTTCGGATTCAATGGTGGGAGCGCTCTTCAGGCCAATGACGTGGCAGTCCAGGCTCTCGTGAACACAAACCTGGCGGCTGCCGCTGCGGCGGTTACTTGGATGTTGGTGGACTGGTCCAGGAAAGGTAAGCCTTCGGCCGTTGGAATATCTATCGGGGCCGTAGCCGGGCTGGTAGCAATCACCCCCGCGGCAGGGTTTGTGACCGCGAGTTCGTCCATGATTATCGGGCTCGGAGCCGGCATTGCCTCTAATTTCGTCTCCAACTGGAGGGCGAGTCGCAACATCTTCGACGATTCGCTCGACGTCTTCGCCTGCCACGGGGCGGGGAGCATGTGGGGGGTCTTCGCAACTGGTGTGTTCGCTACAGCTGCCGTAAGCGGGGTCAACGGGGCCCTCGCGGGTAACCCGGCATTTCTCGGGACCGAAGTCTTCGCCATCGCAGTGGTATCTGGCTTCTCTTTCTTCGGGTCATTCCTCCTCCTTAAGATAATCAACTTCATCACTCCCCTGAGGGTCACAAAAGAGGAGGAAGAGCTGGGCCTCGACGAGAGCCAGCACGGCGAAGAAGCCTACGCCTAAGTCCCCCCAACCTATCACTAGACAAGTGCAGAGGTCCGAAGATACTTCCAACGAGGACCGAACGGGAATTTCGGGACCATCGGGTCTACTTGTCTAACCCGTACTCCTGAGCTACCTGCGCCTGTAGCTCCCTGACCTGTCTGATCCGTTTCGCAAGCCGCCGTTGGAACAGGAGGTCCCGCACACCCGCATAGCACCACAGTAGGGATATGACGAGACTGAAGACGCCTAGGACCACCAGTCCCGGGTCGACGAGGTTCACCGTCTCGCTCCTTATCCCCATGCCGTATGGCAGGACTACGAGTTGAACGAAGTAGTTGATGGCGAAGTACGCCCCTGCCAAGACTGCGACTAAAGCGAGCAGTCTGATTTTGCGCCCCCCTCGTTCCATGTGTTTGATGAATTCCTCTTCCAATTCAATAACCGAAACGCCCGGATCCTTGTCCTCTGTCACGGTCCTACTCATCTCGCCCGAAGCTTATAACGGATGCTCACAAGTTGTTCATCTCAGGACCTGAAACAATATTTTCAGCCCGGAATCGAGGTGGCTAAGGGCTTCCATCCCCTTTGGGGTTATAGAATATCTTTCGTGTCCTTCGCTTGATTCCATCTTCGCCAATCCTCCGGAAGTAAGGAACCGCAGGTAATCACCGAGCCTGTTGTATGGAACATTCGCGACGCGCGCAAGCCTCGAGGGAAGTTCGGGACCCGACGCCATCGTCCGCAGGAGCTCCCAATATATTATCGTCGTGTCCCTGTTCTTCAACCGCCGTCAGCGTGAAACGGGTCTGATATGAACAACTTGATAGAACAACTTGTTCGCTCAACATGTGCGTCAGCGCTTTAAATCAAAATTGTGCACAGCCACAGGTTGGAACCACAGGGAAAGACTGGATGGCTTGGATACGCCCTCGACAGGTCCCGGGGACAGGTAGGGGTCCAGGAAATCGGCGACCGGGTCCTGCTGCTAGGCAAAGGGGCGGGGAACCTGGCAACCCTGGTGGCCTATGCGCACGCCGAGGTAGGCAAGAAGATCACCCTGCTCGACGTAGACGGGTCAATCTCCCCCGACGTCAGCGGTTACTTCAGTGTCTTCGATTACCGCTCCATGCTGTACGAGGCGTTCCATCTTGAGGGGGATGGTGCCACGCATGGTCAATTGGTCGCTTCAGCTTACACGGCGGCCCTGGATCTAACGTCAGAAGAAGAGGCGATCATGGGCGCTGCCCTTCAGAAGCTCTCGGAACAAAACGACCTGGCCTCTCCATCCTCCCTCTTCGACGTCATTGGGGGCGTCGAGGGGTTCCGGGGCTTCTATGTTGACAAGCTAAAGGGAAGGATAGGAGCCCTGAGACTCCTGGAGACGACACGGGTAGAATCCTTCGCCCAGGTCATGGATGGAGGGATCCTGCTAAGCTTTGATTCCGCTCCCTATCCCCAGGCTTCAGAACTCACTGCTTGCCTTTTCATCGCCAAGATCCTGTATCTGCTGGCCTCATCGTCCAGACGCCCCGATGGTCTTCTGATAACTGGCGCGCACCGCCTCTTCAAGAATTCAACCCGTTTTCAGCACAGCGAAGGGCTCGTCGCCCGCCTGCTGGAGGCCCCGGTTCCTCTGATCCTGGCTTCACCGATACCCGCCCTTCTCAACGACAGGCTGGCGGAGTCGATGGCCGTCAGAATCTACTCGAGCGAGGCGTGGAACGCTCGGAAGGGCTGGAAACAGGCGGCCGCCCTCGCGTACTCCTACACCATCTGTGACGACCGGTCCGGTGCTTCAATCGCATTCGTCCCTCGTTTTGTCAGACCCAAGCGTCCGACCGTCGCTCCAGCGTTGAGACATTCAGGTAGAGCCAGCCCTGAACTTACCAAGACGATTCTGGAAGAGATCAACAATTACGGCCTGGCCAACAGGCAGTCCGTCGTGTCCTACCTGGCTCCAGCATTCCTCGGACTTGATGTCGGGGCAGAGGTCGACAGGCTCCATTCAGGCGGGTACCTGATCCTCGAGCCGAAGCAGGTCGGGAGCGGACCCAAGATTCTTGCCTACACCCTGACCGAGTCCGGGAGACGCCTCTTGCAGGAGTTGACGGAGTAATGGAGCACCTCAAGACAGGGTGCGCAGCTGTCGACTCGCTTACCGACGGTGGCCTAGCGACCGGCACCATCACCCAGATATTCGGAGAAAAGGCGCTTGGCAAGAGCATCATCTCCTTTCAGGCAGGTTGCGCAGTCACCGCTTCTGGCGGGGGCGCCATCATTCTCGACACGGAGCAGTCCTACTCTAGCTACCTTGTCCCCTACTGGCAGCAGCGGATGGCCGAGCGTTTCGGGAAGGAGTTGAATGTTGCCGACATCAGGCTGGAGAGGGCGCCGAAGGTGTCGCCTAGGCGGAAGCCAGTGACGAGAGGGCAGCTCATCACTGCCGTCGACGCGGCGTTGAGCCAGCTCGGGGTGTCGTACAACGACGCGCATCTCAGCGCTGTGGCCGACATCTTCTCCCCTGACTTCGTCGTCGAGCTCCCGCCGAAGAGCCCTTCTGTCCTTATCTTCCAGACCCCTGAAGTGGTAGACCTGCTGAACCTCCACGGGATTGACGCGGCAAGGGAGGTCTCGAGCGGGGGGAGAGTCGAGCTAAGGATGAGGCAGACCCCGACATACCAGTCGGCGCTCCACCACATCATCCGGGAGACGGGGGCAAGACTTCTTGTCTACGACTCCATATCGGCCCCATTCAAGTCTGCCTTCCCAAGTACCCAAGACCTGCCAGCCAGAAGTGCGGGTCTTGCCATGCTACTGGCCCACGCACAGAGGCTCTGTGTCGAGTTCGGGATCGCTGTCCTCGTGACTAGCCACGTCTCCATCGACCCCATCAACCCCTGGGACAGGGTCCCCTACGGCGGGGTCATCCTCGGCCACGACGCGAAGTTCTCCCTCGAACTGACGAAGTCTACCGCGACAAGGAACAAGGACCGAAACCCCGAAGCTATCAACCCCTCAGAGAGGGAGGCGAGCACCAAGGCGTTCTGGGCCGCCAGACATCCCGCTCTCGAAGAGTACACTAGATTCGCCTACGCCCGCCAGGATGACGAGGGGTTCCACTGATGGGGTGGGGACTGCGGCTGTTCGCAGGCTTTGTCGGCGTCGTAGCCTTGGGCCTCGGGGCGTGGCCCGTATTGTTCCTGGTTGCAGCGTATCTCGCCTTCTCTTTCATGAAGCCCAAGCCGCGGCGGGCAAAAGTCGTTCGGCAGGAATTATTCCCGAAGCCAAAGCGAGCCTGGGGTCGTTACGTCCTGGGAGCATTCCTCTTCCTGCTCGCCTCGACCGCGCTGGGGGCGGGAGGGACCCTTTCGCCCGTCGTCTTCCTGCTGAGCGGCATCGTGGTTCTCTCCTGGCCCCGGCTACGGACGAGCAGTCTGGCAAGCCACGTCGTCCCAGTGCGCGAGTCAGTCCTATTGAGGAGCAGGCTATTCCCCCTTCGTTGGCACGCCCTGGCCGAGGTCAAGCTCGAATCGCAGGACCAGACGAGGGGAGTCGCCGCGATGGACGGCAGGCTCCTTGTCTTCGCAGGCAAGACTCCATCGGCGTTCCGCGTGGTGAGTGTCTTCGCTTTGGGCTACGGACAAGCTGAGGAGAAGGTCGTCAATAGGTTGCGGAGGGAGACGAGGATGCTCTCGCAGAGGGGGGCACACCTCCTGCCTCTGGACAGCGAAGACGCAAAGGAAAGGTTGTCCCTGGAGCTTGACCGGCTCAACATCGGGACCGAAGACCTTGGGGCCGTAACATCTCTCCCCTTCGACGTCATCGCCCTGCAGGTAAGGGACGGGCTTGTCGTGGCGCACAGGGCGTTCAGGATAGCCGAGACAGTCGGAACTCCCTTGATCCCATGCCCAGACCTTTCCGGGACCAGACAGCCCCTCTTGGCCGAGGTGGTCGACGAGATAGGCCAGAAGCACGGCTGGCCGGGGCCGGACGAGTTCTCCCCATTCATTGCAGCCCTTGACGCTTCTCGGGCAGAGCCAATTGCCGACAGGATTGTCATGAAGGGAGAAAAGGAAGGGAAGTTGTTGGTCGAAACTACGGGCGGAGCACCTGTAGGGGTTACCAGGCCACAGCTACGAGCACTGTCGATGATCTATCGGTGAGGCCGGAGCAAAATCCCTAGGTCGAAAGGCTCGATAGGTTGCCTAGTTTGAACTCCCTGTGTAAGCCAAGGACTTGCTGTTCTATTTCTCATCCGAAGAAACGTTCTTATCCGCTTATCGAAGGGTGGCCTAAGCAGCCGGAAAAGAAACATGCCGAGATTCAAGACAACCGCAGAGGCTCTGAAGATAGTCCACAACAAGGATCAGATTAGGAACCTAGGGATAATTGCCCATGTTGACCATGGGAAAACAACGACGTCGGATTCCCTTCTGGCTGCGTCTGGGATGTTGTCACCTTCGGTGGCTGGCCAAGCGCTAGCTCTGGACTACATGGAGCTCGAGCAGCAGCGGCAGATGACCATCAAGGCGGCGAACGTGACACTCTACTATGAAGAACAGAGTAAACCCTACGTCATCAATCTAATCGACACGCCTGGACACATTGATTTTACCGGACGCGTGACACGCTCTTTGCGAGCCGTTGACGGTGCGATCGTGGTAGCGGACGCAGTGGAGGGGGTCATGGTCCAGACTACCACAGTAACCAGGCAGGCGCTGGAGGAGCGCGTCCGCCCCGTTCTCTACATCAACAAGATAGACCGCCTGATCAAAGAGCTCCGTCTCACCCCCGAAAGGATGCAGGAATGGCTCTTCAGAATCGTCCAGGACTTCAACAACGTAATCGATCAATACGCTGAACCTGAGTACAAGAAGTGGAAAGTTTCAGTCCAAGACAATCAGGTAGCCTTTGGTTCGTCAAAGGACAAGTGGGGCTTCACTGCAGACATGCTGAAGGCCGCTGGGATGTCCTTCAAGGACATTTACACCGCCTATACCAACTCGACTGCAGGTCAGCTGGGTGAAAAACTTCCGTTACACGAGGCACTTCTGGGGATGGTGGTTAAGCAGCACCCGCCCCCCCACGTTGCGCAGGCATATCGCATCCCCAAGATATGGCCCCAGGGCGACTTGGCGAGCGACGTAGGAAAGGCTCTCCTCACATGCGACGAGACAGGGCCTACCGTGATGATGGTTACCAACGTTGTAGTTGACCCGGCCGCCGGTCTTGTCGCTACGGGGAGGCTCTTCTCCGGGAGTGTCACCAACGGGGATCCCGTCTACCTGCTTAACTCAAAGAGGGAAGGAAAGATCCAGTCGGTCCAGATATTCATGGGGTTTCAGAGGGAGATAGTTGACTCGCTCCCTGCGGGCAATATCCCTGCCCTGCTGGGGCTGGACATAAGGGCGGGGGAAACCATCTCAAACCAAAAAGGGGTTGCACCCTTCGAGTCCATTCACTATGTCAGCGAGCCAGTCGTTACGATAGCCGTGGAAGCGAAACACCCTCGTGACCTTCCCAAGCTCGTTGAGGTTATGCGAAGGCTCAACATTGAAGATCCCAATCTAGTAGTCACGATAAATCAGGAATCTGGAGAAACTCTCCTTTCCGGTATGGGTGTCCTACACCTGGAAATCGCCACGACACTAATTCAGCAGGCTGGCTTAGATATCATAACATCCCCGCCCATCATCAACTACAGAGAGACTATCCGTTCCCGAGCCGGCCCAATCATGGCCAGGTCGCCCAACAGGCACAACAAGATCTTCATCGAGGTCGAACCGCTCGAGTCGGAGGTTATCGAGCTCATCCGCAACGGGACCATCGGAGAGAACGTGGAGAAGAAGACAGTCATCAAGACACTCCGTGACCACGGCTGGGATCCGGATCAGGCCCGAAACTTCCAAGCCATCGATGAACGCGGCGATGTCCTGACCGAGGTGACCAAGGGAGTCCAGTTCCTTCAGGAATCCATGGACTCAATCCGTGCAGGCTTCGACGACATAATGAAAAACGGCCCCCTGGCGTACGAGTTCACGAGAGGGGTGAAGGTCGCGCTCACCAACTTCGTCCCGCACGAGGACCCCGCCCACAGGACGTATGCCCAACTGATGCCCGCGTCAAGGAGAGCGATACTGGGGGCCATGCTTTCTGCCAACCCGACTCTGCTGGAGCCTGTCCTCGGAATCGAAGTTAAAGCGCCGTCGGAGCTCATCGGGGCTGTAACCGGAGTGATCAGCGCGAAGAGGGGCAAGCTTGTGAGCGTAGACCAGAAAGAGGTGCTGACGGTAGTGGAAGGCGAAATCCCCGCCTCCGAGACGTTCGACCTCAGCGAGAAGATGAGGGGGGCCACTGCTGGCGCTGCAGTCTGGAACACGCACTTCAAGACTTGGCAGGCCGTCCCACAGAACATGCTCTGGGGACTGGTTACCGAGATCAGGAAGAGGAAAGGCTTGCCCCCTGAGCCTCCGAAGGCCGAAGAGTTCGTCGACAAAGAGTAGGCTGCCGGGAGCTCATCCCCCAGACCAGAGGTTCACAATACCTAAGAGTCTGTTTGGGCCTTCTGAGTTCGGCTTGAGAAAGGGGCTCATCCTAATCTTCGTCCTATCAGCTTCCGTCCTGCTGATTACAGCGCAAGCCCGTGCCCTGCCCCCTCCAGCAGGTCGCAGCCTGCCTCATCCAGCGGGCGCCCAGCCTGCCTCCGGGCAAGCAGGCATGCCCTCCTCACCACAACCGAAGTACGACGAGCAGCTGGGGATCACATTCGCAGAGGACTTCTCCAATCTCTCCTATAACGTGACAGCGGTAGCCCAGACCGATGCCCAGGGCTTCGGGCCCGGTTACATCCTCAACGGCCTTACCAACGCAGGCTACTGGTACCAGGTGGGGGTGGCCTTCAACTGGCCATACCAGCAGGGAAGCTACAACGCAGGCTTCGGCTTCCTGTACGAGGCATTTAACAGCTCAGGGGCCAGCGTCTACCCTTCTGGTGGGGGCGGGGGCCTGGGGAATTTTTCGGGCACGGTGAACAACGGGGATCTTGTCCTTCTTCAACTGTTTTTCTACAGCGGACAGGTGGTCTTTCGTGCCTACGACTGGAATACGGGGGCCGGAGCCAACCAGTCCTTCTCCGCTTTTGGTTCTAGGTTTGTCGGACTGGTTTCCTCGTCAGGGGCAAACGGCTTCTTTACGGGGTTAATGACGGAGTGGTATCACGTCAGCCCCTACTACGGATCGGAGGCAGAGGTGACCTACACCAACTCCACCACCCGGCTGAGCTCCGCAACGCTCTGGGTGGACGAGTTCGACGCTAACACTTCCACATCGCTCTTCGGCTCTTCGCAAACCTATGCCTTCTCCACCCCTGACAGGCTCAGGCAGTTCTCTCTCGACGGTGCCACGGAATACGCCAACGCGTACGCCTTCATCACAGGTTCACTCGGCAAGACACAGATTACACTCAGCTATTCCGTGGCGGGGGGAGGGACCGGATTCACCCCTCCGCTGCTCAGCTACATCGAGAACGGGACTCTAATGACCGCCGTCCTGACCGGAACGCCGACAACCTACCTTGCGGACAGCGGGAGCCTGTGGTATGTCTCGGCGAGTCTTCCCGGGAGCTCGACCACCGAAAGGTGGGAAACTTCTCAGCTCGCGAATGGAACCCTGACCATGCCTGTCAACGAAAGCATCCTCTACTTCCATCAGTTTCTCTACACCTTCGGTTACACAGTGGCCGGAGGCGGGTCCGTCCCCTCCCCACCTCAGTGGAGCGGGATATCCTTCGGCTCTCGCCTTTCCTTCAGCGGAAACGCGTCTGCTTGGGTGGACGCCAACTCTACGCTGCACTTCTCCCAGGTTCTGCCGGGCTCCACTGATTCTGAAAGGTGGGCTGCCCAGAACTCCAACTTGACAATAACAGGGGTGCGGACCGTCCAGGTCGTGTACTATCACCAGGTCGCGCTGAACATCACCTATTTCGTCACCGGGGGAGGAACGACCAAGGCTCCGTCGCTCAACGCGACCCGCTTCGGGAACCAGTTTTCAGAGCCAATCTCAAATTCAAGCGTAAACTTCCTTGACGAGGGAACGGGGTGGTCCATCTCCTCTCTCCTGCCAGGTAGCGGGGCACTGGAACGGTGGTTCGCGCCTGGGGGTACTTCCGGGAACGCCACCCGGCCGCAGTCAGTGGCGGTCGTATACGAGCACCAGTATGTGCTGACGACCGGGGGCGACCCAAGCGCGGGCGGATATGTGTCCTTGTCATCCCCCTGGGCCTCCGCAGGGTCCACGGTCCAGCTTTCCGAGATCCCCGTAACGGGGTGGGAGTTCGAGGGGTGGACCGGGTCCGGGAGCGGGTCCTATTCAGGGTTCCTCGAAACTCCCCCCGTGGTCGTCTCCGGACCAGTCTCGGAGAACGCTACCTTCTACCCCGGGCTTACGATTGGAGCTGGCTCTAACGGTGTGGTCTTCTACTCCTCATCGACCACGAACGGAACCGTCCCTGCTGGGATGAGCACAACGATCTACTTTCCCCAGGGGTCGACCGTCACGCTAAGCGCCGTCGCCACTTCTTCCCTCTACAAATTCGCAGGGTGGAGCCCCTCCTCCGGTGGGTCCTTTCTTTCCTTATCCATAAGCTCCCCCGAGACGCTCTCGGCCAATTTCGGGCTCAACCCGGTACTCATAATCACAGTTATCTCGATTCTACTGGTAGCGGCAGCCGGAGCCTCATTCTTCATCCGGCGCAGAAGGCGGCTGGTGGCGAACCCCTCCAGCCTTTAATCTCCCTTTTTTTGCCCCCATGAAGCAGGCGAACTTATTCTGGAGATAGTTTCCTACGACCTCAGGCTGGACATTGATTTCGCGAAAGCCCACCTGGACGGGAAGCTTGCGGTCACCATCAAGGGGGCCACCAAGGCCTTCACACTCGACGCCTCCCAGCTCTCTGTTGCCTCCGTCTCGGTAAACGGGCGCCCTGCCCGGTTCGTCTTCGACGAGGAGCGTGCGAGGCTGGTGATACGCGGGGTCCCAGCAAGGCAGTCCGTCGTTGAAATCGAGTACTCCAAGCAGGTGTCCGATGACGTTATCTTCGGCCTCTACAAGTCGAAGTACGGCGCTGACTACATACTGGTTACAGACCTAGAGCCAGCAGAAGCCAGGACCGTCTTCCCCTGCGTCGACGAGCCCGCTTACAAGGCTGTTTTCAGGCTGCAGATTACCACAGAGGACGGGTTGGGAGTCATTGCTAATACGCCCATAGTACGCAAGGAGCGTGCAGGGGCGGGGAGGACGACCTACACCTTCCAGGAGACCCCCAGGATGTCAACCTACCTTTTCTTCTTTGCCATAGGTCGCTTCGAGGAGACGAAGCTTACTGTTGGAGGGATTGACGTGATTACGGCCACCCGTCCGGGCCAGGCTGAGGACTCGCAGGTTGCACTCAAGATATCGGCGGACTCCCTCCTCGAGTTTCAGAGTTACTACGACGTCCCCTATCCTCTAAAGAAGCTGCACGTTGTCGCCCTCCCCGAATACCACACGGGGGCGATGGAGAACTGGGGGGCCATATCTTCTCGAGAGAGCTACGCTCTGGTCAGAGACGACACCAACTTCCGCCTAAAGAACAGGGGAGCGATGTCCATTGTCCACGAAGTCGCCCATCAGTGGTTTGGAGATCTCGTCACCATGAAGTGGTGGGACGACCTGTGGCTGAACGAAAGCTTCGCCACTCTCATGGGGTACAAGATGACCCAGAAGCTCCATCCAGACTGGGAGATGTGGGGGGTCTTCCTCAGGGACGAGGTCTATCTGAGGAGCGGCGCTATGACCCTCGACGCCCTCTCGACAACACACCCCGTTCAAGCTCACATCAAAGACGTCGCCGAAGCGACGCACACCTTCGACTCGATCAGCTACGGCAAGGGTGCCTGCGTGCTGAGGATGTTGGAAGGCTACGTCGGCGAGGAGGCCTTCAGGAAGGGCGTGTCCGATTATCTGAAGAAATTCAGCTTTTCCAACGCTGCTGGCAGGGACCTCTGGGATGCCCTCGGCGGAAGGTCAGGTCTCCCGGTCGCGAGCATGGCCAGGGCATGGCTCACTCGTCCTGGTTACCCCCTGGTCAGAGTCAGGGTCGTCGGAAACAAGATCGAGCTGACGCAACGCCCTTTTCTCCTAAGCGGAGACAGGACCACAGGCACTTGGCCAATCCCCATCAAGATACGTGCCGACGGGAAGGAGACATCATTCATCCTGAAACGTGAGTCAGCCCGGCTCAATGTTGCAGCCACGACTGAACTCCTCCTCAACGTGGGGCGGACGGGCTTCTACGTCACCCTGTACGACGAAGCTGCCTACGATCTCCTCGCTTCGAACTTCCCGCGGCTCTCGTCCCATGACAGGGCTGGCTTAATGAACGACCTCTACCTTCTGCTTCAGGCAGGTCTTGTGAAACCCGAACTATTCGCCCGTTTCGTTTCGCTCTGCCGCTCGAGCCCGGACCCTCTAACCATTCAAATCGTGTCGGAGCAGCTGAGGACGATCGAAGCGATAGCCCCGAACTCTCCTATCGTTCAAGAGGTCATCCGCACTTTCTACCCTCCTCTCCTGGAATACTTCGGAGAAGTTCCCCAGCCCGGGGAGGCCCCATCCGTCAGCACGACAAGGGAGCAACTTATGTCCTACTTCGCAGAGTTGGACGACTCCTATGCCGAAAAGATGGCAAACCTCTTCGGCCAATATGCCAATCTGAATCCGAACCTAAAGGCAGCCGCCGCGATTGGATTCGCCGTCACGAATGGAGCACGCGCAGAAAAGACCCTTCAGGAAATGGTGATCACTTCCCAGAGTGAGCTTGATAGAGATATCCTGTACAGAGGACTTAGCGCCTTCAGGGACCCTCACCTGATTGAGAACTCACTCAATCTCGGCCTCAGCGGGCGAGTCAGCAGGTCGGACTCCCGCTACAGCATGATTTTTGCCGCTCACAATCCTGCTGCCAGAGACACCGTATGGCAATGGGTCAAGAAAAACTATGATACCATGTGGAAGATGTATGCCGGAACGCAGCAGTTCTACATCGATATCGGTGCCGTCATCCCCATCTGTGCAGTCGAACACGAGGCAGATGCCAGGCGCTTTCTTTCGGGGCGGAGGCTCAAGAATGGGGGATCGAGCGTTACTCGAATCCTGGAAGTGCTGCATATCAAAGCCAGTCTTCGGAAGCGCCTGCTCCGTTCAGGGAACTAGGATTAAGAGGGCGCCCCTCCGTCCCGAGCCAAGATGGATTCCGACGACATTGCATACAGGAAGAGCGTCAGGAACATGGTGTTGGTCCTCGCCGCCATAGTGATAACAATCTTCGCAGCCATCTTCATCCCTCCGTACGTCAACCCTCCTCATACCACTTTCCCGCAGTCCGTATCCTTTGACTCCGGGGTCGGGTTCTCGATGCACCTGACAATCAACTATTCTTCGGGCCCCTCAGCTTGGAGCGTCCTGCTCGACGGTTGGGTCAACAGCACCTCGCCCTCGATTGAGAACGTCACGGCTGCAGATTCCTGGGCTTTCCCTCCGAACGGCTTCTTCACGAGACCCTGCACACCGGGATGGCCCACAGGCATCGGAGTCATGGAAGGACATTACACCGAGGATAACTACACCCTGGGGACACTGCTGCCGATGAATCTCAGCCAGCCCCAGTGCACCGGGACGTCCTACTCCCCCACCTCATTCGTGTTCGAACCGCAGACATCAAAGGCCCTCGTGGTCCTGGGGGGTACGCCGACCTTCTGGAGTATCCAGACAGTCCTGAACTTCACGGAGACCGCACCCGGGTACCTGTTGCCTCCCGGCGTCTACACTGCCGTGCTAGCCGACGAGTGGGGGGACGTGCTCACCGCCAACTTCTATGCTACCTAGCGACCTCCTTAACTAGCCAGCCTCCTCCAGCGCTACTGTTTGAAGGTCGAACCGTCGCTCATTCACAGGCTCTTCTACCCACAGGTCCCCGCCATCCTTTCTGTCATGGCCGGGAAGAGGGTCTCAGCCATGCCCGTCGTCTCCTATACCTCTGTCTCCGACTCTCCTCCTATGGTCGCCGTCTCGAGCGTGCCGACACACTACACCTGCAAGCTGGTGCTGGAGGCCGGCTGTTTTTCTCTCTGCATCCTCGACAGGGATCACGCGGGCGCCGTCGCGCGGCTCGCGAGTGTGAGCGGTGCGAAGGTACAGGACAAGCTCGCGGACGCCGGCCTGAAGTACTCAAGCGGGGAGAAACTGAAGGTCCCGATAATCAGGGGCTCAGCCGCGACCCTCGAGTGCTCCCTGGTCGCCAGGCGAAAGTTCGGCGACCACCTCCTGCTTGTCGGCGGGGTCAGGGGGGCTTGGGCGACTGAGGCATTCGACGGTTTCTGGGACTTTGCCAGATACAGGCCGCTGCTTTACACCGGCTGGCGCGAGGGTTTGACGACCCTGCCAGGCACCTAGGAATAGGAGCTCATCACTTCAGACGAGAAGAACTTCAGGTCGGCAACAATATCCGCCGATGTCGGGTGGTTGATCGAGGCGCAGAAGTATTCGAGCCCCGCATTCGCATAGGCGTCGATGTCCTTCCTGATCTCCGCTGGACTCCCGGACACTGCAACCCTTTTCTCGTTGTTTGGACCTGCGTAAAGCGTCCTTCTCTTCCTCACGTCTGTCGTCATCCTCATCGACAGCGTCGCCCCCTTCTTAGAGCGCCTGATTTCCTCTGCCCCTTTCCTGAACCCCTCTACTTCAGGGCCCACAGGGTGCCACCCGTCCCCGAGTCTTATTGTCCGACTTACGGCCGACGCGCCGTTTCCCCCGATCCAGACGGGGATGTCCTTGTTCACTGGCTTCGGGAAGAAGAGTGCGTCCTTTACGTGGAAAAACTCGCCATCGAAGTTGACCGCTTCGTCTTTCCAGAGCGACTTCATCAGCCTGATGCTCTCGTCCATCACCTTCCCCCTCCTATCGAAGTCGGCGTTCAGGAACCGGAACTCAGGCTCGGCCCATCCGGCCCCGAACCCCAGTATCAGTCTCCCCTTCGAGAACACGTCGAGAGTGGCCGCCTGCTTGGCGAGAAGTATCGGGTTCCTCTGCGGAAGGACGATGCATGAAGTCCCGACCCTCAACCTTTCTGTGGCAGAGGCGACGGACGTCAGGGTGATGAGTGGCTCCAGCAGCTGACCATAGGGCTCCCTGAGTTCCGTCGGCATGATGATGTGGTCCGTGGCCCAAACGGAGTCGAATCCGACCTCCTCGCACGTCCTGGATAAATCCACGAGTTGCTCGGCGCGTATCCTGTCTCCGTAGTTCGGGAGTATGTACCCGAATCTCACGGTTCCTTCATCCCCTGCGGGTGACGAAACGCGTCGCCAGAGCCTTCGTGCCGTTGAGGCTCGCCAGGTTGAGCACCAGCGGTGTAATCTCCTCGACGATTCGCGCCTCCGTCAGGGGCCCCACGTACAAGGGGCGCATTTCCCTTATGCTCGAGACCATCCTGGCGGCCTCCTCGTATGTCTCTTTCGAATCGGCTGCGACAAGGATGTCAACCGGGGGGACGATGTCGTCTCTGAGGAACCCGGAGGGGACGTTGTTGAAGGCAGTGGCCACCCTGCTGTGGGGGAGAGTGCGTGCGAGCTCTTCGGCCGCCGAGCCCTCCTTCAGGGAGTACCTCAGCAGTCCCCCTTCCAGCTCCATCGGGTTGATGACCGAGATGACGAGCTTCGACGTCACCTCCCCGTCCAAATCCGCCACAAGGCCCATCGCCTCATAGGGTATCGCGAAGACCACTGCATCTGCCGCCCTTGAGGCGCCCTTGTAGTCATCCCCCGAAGCGCCCCCGATGCCCGCGGCCACGGCCGCGGCCCTCGAAGGGTCCCTAGAGCCGATTATCACTTCGTGCCCTCTCGAGAGGTGCCTCGCGAGCGCCCTCCCCATGGCTCCGCTCCCTCCTATGACTGCGACCTTCATCCAGATTCTAGCCTCGCCTGGGGAGCGCCCTGCTGGTGTTTTGTGAACGTTGCGTCCATCACGTTCTTAATCCTCTCCGCTTTCCTCCATCCGATGCCCTGGGTCATGGCGAGCTCCCCCGCCGTCAGGCCCATGACTCTCCTCGGTGTGCCGTACTTGGAGAGCAGCTTCTCTGCGAGCTTCCTTCCTATGCCGGGCATAGCAGACACCAGGTAGAGCTGCTGCTGAGGAACGCTCTTCGCTTTAGGGGGGAGCTCGGAAGGCATCCTTGCCAGAGGCTTTGCCCTCGCGTGGCTCAGCAACTCCGCTATGGCGGTCGCGGTCTCCCTGGGGTTTGCGGTGTAGAGCACCCTGAGGCCGTAGGCCATGGTCACGTTCGCTATGGCGCCGTAGAAAGACTTCAGATTCTTGGCCAGGGTTTCCACCTCCTTCGAATCCCCTTCAACAAGGAGGAACGGCATGGCGTAGGCGGCCGATAGCTTCGCGGCCTGGTAGAACAGCCGGGAGTCGTATACCGACGAGACCAGGTCCCTCACCGACTTCCTCTCGACGGCCAGCTCAGGGTTGAGGACGTAGTCTGCCACAGGTAGCCTGCTGAAATAGACCCTCACGTTCAGCTTCGACAGCTCTTCGGGGACGCCGCTCGCCCTCTCCCTCTCATCGGCTACAACCCTGGCTGGGATCACAGTATACGAGCGGGAAGGACGAAATAAAAGGAGTAGGCGGCGATGGCGAACACGATTACCGCCGCTACCGCGACCACCTTATCGGTTGCCCTCGCCCTGTACTCCACCAGTGAGGTTGGCCTCGGTACGGCACCGTAGGCCCTTGACTCCATGGCCTCGGCCAGCTCCCCGCTCCTGACCACGGAGTTGACGACCAGCGGGATCAAGATTGGGATCATGTTCCTGACCCTCCTGAACACGTTCCCCTTTTCCAGCTCCAGCCCCCGCGACTTCTGGGCGTCCATTATCTGGATGGTGTCGAGGAACATCACGGGGATGAACCGGACTGCTGTGACGAATGCGAATACCACGTCCCTGGGGAACCTGAATGTCTTCATGACCTGCTCCAGCTCGTCGGGGGAGGTGGTGATGAAGAAGAGGCTTGTAGACACAACGATTGCGACGAACCTCGTCGCGTACAGCAGGGAAGTCTCCAGGTTCCTGGTGATTGCGAAGTTGAGCACGAATATGATCAGGGAGAAGGCGGCGGTGAAGAGCATGGTCCTGGCGACTCTCCTGAGCACGGTTGCTATGGCTGCGACGACGATCATAAACGCGAGGACAGCCGCGAGCTCGTAGAGGGACCTGACCAGCAGGGTCGTTACGAACATGAGGACGGAGATGAGGAGCTTCACGCGGGAGTCAAGTCTGTGGTAGACGGATGTGCCCCGTCTGAATACGAAGCCGCTGCTAAGCCACATCATTCCGCTTCACCCTCCGCCCAGCGTCTGGCCTCGAGCGGGTCGGCAAAGGGTGCCCTGGGTCTCTTCGCCAGGCGCTCGAAGAACTCGACGAGCTGCGGCTGGGCCACCCGGGCCGAGTCGAGGAGGCCCCTGTCCTGCATCAATTCGGATGCGGGGCCGTCACCCAGCACCCTGCCGGCCTTCATCACCACAACCCTCGGCTGGATCGGCCAGAGGAACTCTATGTCGTGGGAGACGACCACGACGGTCTTCCCGGACGAAGCCAGCATACCTATCGTGCCAGCCAGTTTCTCTTTCTGGATCGAGTCCTGACCCACCGTCGGCTCGTCCAGGATTACGACCTCCGGGTCCCATGCGAGGATGCACGCCAGCGTCAGTCTCTTCTTCTCCCCACCGCTCAGGACGAGGGGGGAGGATTTCCTGTACTCTTCGAGCCCGAAGAGCTCCAGCCCCCACTTGACCCTCTTATCCACGAGAGGGGGCGGGAACCCGAAGTTCCTCAGAGCGAAAGAAATCTCCTCCTCGACGCTCTCCGAGAAGAGCTGGTGGTCTGGATTCTGGAAGGCCACCCCCACCTTCCTAGAGAGCTGGGCTGTGCTTGTCTCCCGTGTGTTCTGGCCGTCCACGAGAACGTTCCCAGTCGCCGGTTTCAGGAGCCCCGTGACGTGCTTGACGAGGGTAGTCTTCCCTGCTCCGTTCTCCCCCACGATGGCCACGGTTTCCCCGGGTTCGATCTTCAGGCTCACTCCGTCCAGCGCCCTCACCCCGTTCTGGTGCACGTATGTCACGTCCTGGAACTCTATCACTTTCTCGCCCCCTCGACGGCCTTCGCCAGCTCACTCGGGTTCAGCAGCCTGTCCGCCGCGAGCACGCCATCCGCGGCGAGCATCTTCTGCACCCTCGTGACCGAAGGGACGGAGACACCGTAGGCCTCGGCCTCGTCCCCGAAAAGGACCTCCTTCGGCGTCCCTTCCAATGCCTTCCGTCCCTCGTTCATCACGACCATTCGGTCCGCCACCTTAACAAGAAGGTCGAGCCTGTGCTCTACCACCACGAACGTGGTCCCGAGTTCCTTCCTCAACCTCGCGACGAGGCCGACCAACTCTGCCGCAGTTTTCGGGTCCAAGAGGGACGTGGGTTCGTCGAGTATGACCAACCTGGGGTTCATGGCGAGCACCCCGGCCAGCGCCACCCTTTGCTTCTGACCGTCGGAGAGCTCGTGGGGGGCCCTGAGTGCCAGGTCATCAATCTCAAGCAGGCGCATGGCCTCGTCCACCCTGTTCCTCATCTCTGCCCTTGGGACTCCCAGGTTCTCTAGACCGAAGGCTATGTCCCTCTCCACGGTGAACATGAATATCTGATTCTCCGGGTTCTGGAAGAGGAAACCCACCCTCTGCGCCAGGTCCCGCATGTTCGAGTCCTTCACAACGTTCCCCGCTACCCAGACCTGCCCCGAGTAGTCCCCGGTGTACATGTGTGGTATCAGCCCGTTGACCGCCCTTAGCAGGGTGGACTTCCCGCACCCGGACGGCCCCGCCAACACAACTATCTCCTGCTCAGGGACCGAAAGGTCGAAGTCTGACACCGCCTTCTTCGGCGAGTCAGGATACCTGAAGTTCAGTCCGGATATCTCCAGTATGCTTGCCATTTGACGATCGCTCAGGGGCTCCTGGCCGTGTCCCCGGCTCCCACGAAGACCCTCCCGTATCTTGACTCGACAGCCCTCGCCAGGGTGTAAGCGAGGGGAACCGTGTACAGTGCGATTGTGAAGTTGAATATCCCTATGGGCACCAGCAGCCCCGGCACCTCGGCCTGGGTAATCGGGAACAGGCCGGAACCGAAGCCGACAGGATATGGGAGTGGAAGGATTATCCCGTTGACCACCGTCATCAAGGCGGTGCGCAGGGCCGCTCCGGCTCCGGTGGCTGCCGGAATCAACCTTGTTCCTTTCCATCCTCTTCTCCTGCCTCCTCTGTCTACTGGGAGCACACCAGCGAACATGGAGAGCTCCGCAGCCAAGTTGTAGAGTGGGGCCACGGGGAGCGCGCCCGGCCTGTACGCTTCCAGAAGTAGCGTGTTGAGTACCGCAACGGTAGTCCCGTCCACGAATCCGAGTATGAGCACGGCCAGCAGTATGGGTACCTCCCACACCTCGTAGAACAGAAAGGGCTCGTAGGGGGCGGGGACAGCAACCACCAGATTCAGGACTACGGCAAGTGCCGTAAACAGGGCGATCAGGCTGAGGCGCCTCGACCGTGAGAACCCCGCCATGTTCGGGCCCGATTCCGGTATACTTTTAATGGTTTGGTAATAACCATCCTCCTTGTAGATGGCCAAGCGTAGACCGAAGTCCGGCGCCGAACGGCTGACGACACTGCTTCATCTCGTGAGATTGGGGGCCGGGGCTTCTTTTGCGAAGATATCGACCAAGGAACTCGGGGATTCCATCGACCTCAGTCAGCAAGCGGCCTCATTGAGGCTCATAGAGCTCCAGAGGGCAGGCCTAATCGAAAGGGCCCATTCGGGGAGGGGGCTCGCGATAAGGCTGACCGATTCTGGCCTGAAGAGCGTGGGGACCTTTCTCTCCGAAGCGAGCGTCAATTTCGAACGAGGGAAGACCGAGTTCCTCTTCAAGGGGACGGTGTTCACCGGTCTGAACGAGGGTGCGTATTACATCTCGTTAAAGGGGTACGCGAAGTCTTTTCGCAAGGCTCTCGGGTTCGAACCGTTTCCAGGGACCCTTAATCTCAGGCTTGTCAACCAAGCTATGATAGAGCAGCGTCGCCTGCTTGACCTTAGGCAAGGCATTATCATTCCAGGTTTCACCGACGGCAAGAGGTCCTTCGGTCCTGTGAAGGTCTTCAAGGCGAAGATCGGAGGAAATCACGCCGGGGCGGTCCTTGCAATTGAGAGAACGCACTACGACAGCTCAGTCTTAGAGCTGATCTCTCCCAACAATCTCAGACGGGCTCTGGGCATCAGCGACGGGGATGAATGTTCCGTTGTCGCCTACTCTGGAACCAAGTAGCTCGTTCAGTAGGACTCTGCAGTTCCGTCGGTCCGCTCTGCAAACCCAGATTAAGAAGGATTCAGCTCTGAAAGCGGAATCGAATCCCGCCTTCGCGACTGCTTGGTTAAGCCGAGCTGCCAATCCTTGAGTGGGACCAACGATTTCCTTATCTAGAATCGGAGGAATCGGGGCCTCGATGGCGGACCAGGAGATCCTCATTCTCGTGGACGACGAAGACAACGAGATTGGAACCGATACCCGCGAGGCATGCCACGCAGGGAAGGGGAAGCGGCACAGGGCCTACACCGCCCTGCTCTTTCACAATGGCAGGATGCTTCTGCAGCAGAGGAGCAGGAAGAAGCTCCTTTGGCCCGGGGCCTGGGACGTTTCCTTCACGAGCCACGTCTATCCGGGCGAGACCTATCAGCAGGCGGCCTCCCGAAGGGCCCTCCAGGAACTGAACGCCCGGGTGGGGGAGCTCAGGGACGTGCACTCGTTCGTCTATTTCGCCCCCCAGGGAGAGAACTCAGAGAACGAGTTCTGCAGGGTACTGGTCGGCGACTTCGACGGGAAGATCAAACCTAACCCGGACGAGATGATGTCCGTGCGCTGGGCGACCATAGGGGAGGTGAGGGCCGACCTGGCATCTAACCCGGACGCCTACACCCCATGGTTCAGGCTCACCTTCGAGGGGTTCCTCAGGAGTCCCGTCTCGAAGATGTACGCTTAGTCTATCTCCTTGATATCGCCCAGGAGCTCCCCTCCCCTCTTCAGGGTCGCTTCCATGGTCTCCTCCTCCCCTGCCATGGTGGAGAATGACGCGGCTGTCGCGTGTCCTCCCCCGTGCCCTCCGAGCCTCTTTGACATCTCCTCTGCCACCTGCGTCCCGAGCTGAATCTTGGTCCCGTCCAGGAACCTCTGGGTCGACCTCAAGCTCACCCTGGTCTCCCCCTCGGACTCCCCCCCGACTATGGCGAAGTCAGCGCCGAGGTATACAAGTGATCGAGCAACATGTGCCTGGAACGAGCCAACCGTGCTGGTGGCCACAACCCAGTCCCCTCCCCTGTATATCTTCAGCCTCTGCGCCCCCTTCAGCTTGGCAAGCACCTCCCCGTAGTCCGGCTCGCTCCTGAGCTCCCTCCTCGCGGCATCCACGTCGGCTCCCGCGTCCATCAGCTTCACCACCGCCCTGAGCGCCTTGGGGCTGGCGATTGCCAGGTGCGAAGAGTCGAACATAATGGCCTCCAACAGCGCCTGGGCGGTATCCGAGTCGACGTCGACCCCCAGCTCCTGGAAGATGCTGTACACCACCTCTGCTGCCGACGTCGCGCCCTCGTCCACTATCACCCTGTCGTACGACAGGTTGTCCCTGAGCGGGTGATGGTCCACCAGTACCCGGATCCCCTTCGCCTTCTGCATCTTCTCCTTCCAGTCGTTTAGCAGCTCCTCGTCCCCTACGTCCACGGCAACGTAGAGGTCGTAATCTTCCCCGCTCTTCTCCACGGTGCTGTGGGGGAAACTTCTGCTCAGCTTCTGCGTCAGGAGGGTCATCCCCCCGGGGGTGACTATGTCTACCTGGCATTCTGGCGCCAGGGTCCCGATGAGCCTTGAAAGGGCGTATGCTGAGAGATACGCGTCCGCATCTGCGTTCCTGTGGCAGACAACTGCCGCCCTCCGAAGATCCTTCGCCGCAAGAAATGGGAATTTCGTCAGCTTCGTTTCAAGGGTCAATTTCCGCCACGGCTACGCGTCTCCGGGGGGAGTGGGCTGCTGTGCCTTTGGCTTCACTGCCTCGTTTATCTTCGTCTGCAGGTCGTTCAGGCTCTCTCTGAACCTGTTCTCCTGCTTCGCAAGAACCATCTTCCTCGTGTTGGCGAGCTCCTTCCTCTCTGTAAGCTCCTTCATCACGTCCTCTTTCTTTACTTTCACAAGGAGGTTCCCTGCGAACTTGTACACCGCTTCGGTGTCACTGGCCTTGTTCAACTCTTCGAGCGCCTTCTCCGTCTCCCCAAGCTCCAGCTCAACCTGCTGCTTCTGTGCGAGGACTGCCTGCAGATTCTGCTGGGCCTGGTCGTACCTCGCCAGCTGTTCCCTAAGGACGGGCGGAAGCTCTGGCTGGCTCAATTCTCGCAACGGCGACCCCCGAGTCTACTTAAAGCCTTTCGAGCTTTCCATGACGGGGCGAAGTTTCTCAAGGACCTCCCTCGCCTTCTCCGCCATCTCTGCGGGCTCCTTCGCCTCCAGCTCGACCGTGCAAACTCCGCCACGGACCTGTGCTCTGGGGAGCAGCTCTCTGATTCTCGCCGCCGACTCCCCCTCCGCTCTGAACGCAATTTTGAGCGTGAGAGACTCGATCGGCCTATCTTGCCTTCGCCTGCGCGAGTTCATAGGCACCGCCAGCAACAGTATAGCCGCACGACTTGCACTTCCAGATGCCTGAAGCGGTCCTGCTCACCCTCATGCTCGAGCACGCGGGGCACTCCCTTGCCTGCTTCTGGGTCCTGAAGACCCTGGCGTACCTCTTCCTCAGGGTGCCCCCGTACTTCGCCCCGAGGCCCCTGACGTTCTCCTTTGCCTTCGGCACTACTTCGTCGCCTCGATGATCTGGTCCCTTAGCTGCTTCCCGACCCTGATGGAGGTGTCCGCCCCCTCCAGAACCTGCGCGGGCGTTATGGTGCTCGCCTCCCCCTTCTGGCTGGCGCAGATGTGCCCCTCGTCGTCGGTGGTGATCGTTAACCTCATGTCCATGGATGCCTCTTCCTCCGTGTTGGGGTCGACCACCATCCTGTCCCCTATCCTCGCGAGCGTCAGGGACACTGGGGTCCTCGCCACAGGCACAGGGATCCACTCCTCCGTGGCCTCGGCCTTCTCGTCCTTTACGACGTACTTCCTCATCTTCGAGGTCCTGAGGGCCGCCACGACCGCGTAGCTCGTCGCGTCGAAGAGGTTTCCGTCCACGTTCATCACGTTGCAGTCCACAAACACCGTGACCACGCTCTTTCCAGGGACGAGGCAGAGCTTCGTCAGGTCAACCATCTCGGACTCCCGTACCCCCCTGTCCACGACCCTGGCCAGCTCTATGGCTTCCTCGCTTGGCGGGCCGGCCTCGGCGTAGGGAGAGGCCATGGGGAGTATCTCGGCGTTCACGACGAGGAGCCCCTTGTCGGGTGTGTCGGGGAAAGGCGTCCCCGTTGCTATCTTGACGCCTGCTATCACCTGGGTGTTCCCGAGCGTGACCTTCGCAGACCCGTTTGCCTTCTGAATCAGCCCCGTTTCGATCTTGAGCGGCCTGACCTGGTCGAGAGCCCTCCCGTCTATGCGCTTCCCCTGGGCGAGGAGCTGGACCATCTGCGCCTTCCGTATCGTCTCGACGACGTAGTTTTTCTTCATCGACATCTACTCTGCACCCTCCTCAACATTGGAGCTGGTCGCCTCCCCGCCGAAGAACCGGTTGGTGAGCGCCTGCCTCTGCATGCCGTACACCTGCTTCCCCTTCTCGATGGCGAGCTCGAACGCCTTCTGGAACTGCTCCCTCGTGTAAATACCGTCGACCTGAAGGAGAGTGACCTGACCCAGGTTCGGCATTATGGCCACTGGCATGTCCCCGCTCCCTTCCTTGTCTTCCGTGTCGTCCAGGTCTGCCACCACCGTGTCCTCCACCAACCCGCAGGAGCACCCGACCACCATGTCCCTCATGTTGATCCCGGCGTCGGCCAGGGCGAGGGACGCCGCCGTTATGCCTGCGCACCTCGATCCACCGTCCGACTGAAGCACCTCCACCCACACCTCTATGGCGGTCCTGGGATAGTCCTCCACTATCACCGCCGGCTCCAGGGCCTCCCTGATCACTTTCGAAATCTCGATTTCCCTCCTGGAAGGCGCCGGGTTCTTCCTCTCATCCACGGAGAAAGGCGCCATGTGGTACCTGCACCGCAGCAGCGCCCTGTCCGGGAGGACCTGGTGCTTGGGGTGGACTTCCTTGGGCCCGTAGACCGCAGCCATGATCTTGTTCTTCCCCCACTCGATGTAGGCGGACCCGTCTGCGTTCTTCATGGTCCCAACCTGGAGGTTTATGGGCCTGAGTTCGTCCCAGCTCCTCCCGTCGAGCCTCTTCCCGTCGGCGCCTATGAGCTGCTTCTTAGCTTCCCCCACCACTGCTCCCTCCCAGGTACGCATCCACCTTGGCCATCAGGTCGGCGGCGTGCGCCTCCTCCTCCACCATCCTCACCGCCATGGCGGTCTTCACGATGCCCTCCGCTGGCCCGTTGACCACCACAATCCCATTCTGGCCTACCCTCACGTCACATCCCGTCTTTTCACTGATCAAGTTGATCATCGCACCTCTCCTCCCGATAAGTCGCGGCACCTTTGTCGGTGATATCTTAATGATTTCTCCAGAGTCTATCTTCCCGTAGCCGTGGCCGCGAATGCTTAGCTGGGGGTCCCTGGACCTCTCGAACGATTCTATCCGGGCGCCGATCATGTCCCCTACCTTGAACTTGCTCGAAAGATCGTGCGTCGAAGGTGAGAACTCCCTCCCAAACACGAATGAAGCGGGCAGGAAACCGTCGAAGCAGGAGTTGATGTCCACCACCCAGCCGAAGCCGTTGATGTCCACCACCTTCCCGATCACGTCGTCGTCCGCCCTCGGGATGTACGGCCCTGTCAGGGGGTTCAGCTTCACCCCTTCCCTCCCCACCTCCGCCAGCCCCACCCTAAGTGCGATGTACTCGTCCCCTCTCTTCTCGACGTAGGGACCATACCTGTGGTTCCCACGGGCTATGACGTCCCCCGGTATCACCTGCTTTCTCTCTACCATGGGCATTTCTCTATTTCACCACTGTGACCTGTGCCGCACCCTTGGTCGTGGAGCCCAGGCGATCCAGCAGTCCGGGCTGTCCCCCAGCCGGTATTTCTACTATTGCGGACAGGGTACCGTCCGCCAGCCAGTCCTCCTTGACTATCTCTCCGTAGTTCTTCAGCACCCCTATGGCCTGCCCCGAGTACTGTGCCGCCACCTTCACCTGCAGCCTGATCTTCTCGGACTTCAGCGGCAGTATGATCCTGAGGCTCTCGACGACCGCTTTCATCTGCTCGTTCGGGTCCTGGAACGGGTCCACCGTCACCCTCGCCTCCTGCATCGCCTGCTCTATCCTAAGCGGCGGGTGCGGGAGCAGGGTCCTCGGGTCGACGAAGTTCTTCGATATTGCAGCCACAATCGCCTTCCTCTTCTCCTCTGTCAGCTTCTTCCTCTGCTCCTGGGTGAGGTTCAGCTCCCCCCGCCTCAGGACCTCAAGGGCCGCCTTGGCGTGGTCGTCAGTGCCGAAGTGCAGCTTCATCTTCTCGCTCCCTGCCCTCAGCCCCTTCCTCGCGTCCGAGTACACCTCGTCCACGGCTATCACGGCTGATGGTTCCACGTTCCTCCCCTGCTTGAACGCCAGTGCGGAGTCGGGGTTGACAAGAATCTCGTAGTGCTCACCCCCGATCGTAAGCCTGACCGTGGTGAACTTCGACGCCTCGTGGGTCCTGGGCTTGAAATCCCCGCCGCCGCTCCTCCCGAAACCGCCGCTCATCGAGCCAGCTCTTCTAGGAGCTCTTTGCTGGAGGTTTATCCGACTTGGTCTTGGCCCCGGCCGCGCTCTTCCCTATCTCGGCATCCGTGAGGCGCCTCCACTTCTTCGTCTCGGCGTCCACCACGGCGACCTTGATGTGAGCGGTGCCCGTCTTGTCCTCGCTCACCAGGTAGATGCATTCGATGGCCAGTGTTACGGCAGCGTCAAGCGACAGGTCTTCGTTGTAGTTCTTCTCCAGGTAGTCGTTCACCTGGTCGCTCCCCTGCCCTATGGCTATGGCACGGAAGCCTGAGTACGTCCCCGTCGGGTCTGCCAGAAATACGACCGGCCCTGAGCCGTCGTCGACCCCCGCTATGATCAGAGACACGCCGAAGGGCCTGACCCCCGCGTACTGCGTGTACTGCTGGTTCATGTCGGCGATCCTCTTGGCGATGGCCTCGATGTCCACCGGCTCGTCGTAAATCAGCCTGTTGCTCTGAGCAAGGACCCTGGCGCTGTCAACCTGTATCCTGGCGTCCGGGATGTACCCGGCCCCGACGGCCCCGACATGGTCGTCGATCTGGAACATCTTGATGACAGAGTCCCCACTCTGGAGCTTTCTTCCCTTCTCCTCCACGGCCAGCACCACCCCTTCACGGGTCTGGACGCCGACCGCCAGGCTCCCTCTTCTGACAGTCTCAAGAGCGTACTCAACCTGATACAACCTGCCATCGGGCGAAAATATCGTGATGGCCCTGTCGTACCCTGCCGAAGGTGCAAACATTTTCTTTCCTAGCTCCTTTTGGCCAACGAATTTGGTCGGCTTTTAAAGTGTTCTGGGCGGACGGTCGCTTCTCCGAAAGTTCTTATCGCTTATCCCCCCCGCAGAGCCATTGGTCAGGGTCCTGGTCGTCAACAACTACCCATCGCGCGAGCGCGTAGTCACCCTTGAAAGGTGCCTGGAGGAGAACGGTGCGCATGTTGTCCCCGTAGAACTCGAAAGTGTCTCCGCGTCCAGGTTCGACTCGTCGGACGGCGTGGTGCTCAGCGGTTCACCCGCTATGTTCACCGAGGCTAGGACGATATCGAAGTTCCAACCTGAGGTGGACGCGGTGCTCGACTCGAATGTGCCGGTCCTGGGCGTCTGTTTCGGCCATCAGCTCCTCGCCCACGCGTTCGGGGCAGAGGTCGTTAGGGACAGCAGGCACGTGCTGGAGATGGTCAAGACCACCGTCCTGAAGGATGACGCGCTCTTCGACGGGCTCCCCAGGTCCCTGATGCTCATGGAGTCGAGGTACGAAATCGTGAAGTCCCTCCCCGACGGCTTCGCTCTCCTTGCCAGGAGCTCCACCAGCAGAATCGCCACCATGAAGCACCCGACAAGGCAACTCTACGGGGTCCAGTTCCACCCGGAGCGCTTTACGCGGGAGCACCCTGAAGGAGAAAGAGTCGTGGGGAACTTCGTCCGCATGCTGAGGTAGGCGAGTGCCCTGCCTGTCCAGAGGGTGATTTTCCCGAAGGAGGTCGTGGACAGCCTGTTCACCTACTCTCGGATGGCCTACCCAAACGAGGGGATACTCCTCCTGCGCGGAAAGACGAAGAAGGGTGTGGTCGAGGTGACGGGGGTCGTGATCCCCCCTCTGGCGAGCCATGGCGCAGCCTTCTCCTCCTTCAGCTGGTGGATGCTCCCAGTGGACCTCTCCTACCTGGGGGTGGCACACTCCCACCCTTCAGGGAACCACTCTCCGTCGCAGCAGGACCTTCTCCACGCGACAGGGAGGATTATGGTGATCATGGGGTATCCCTACGCGACTGTGGACAACCTCGGGGTCTATGACCACTACGGGAACAGGATCCCATTCGAAGTAAGGTAGCCTATCTCGCTCCGAGTATCCGCCTGATTACTGATACGGAGTAGCCGTACTTCTTGCTCAGCCGGATGTGACCGAGCTTGTGCCTCCAGTGGTCCTTTCTGATTTCTTTCTGGATAGCGTCGCTCACAAGGACGGCGTGTGCGGCTCTAGCTTTCTTGGCGTTCTCCAGTTGTTTGACTCGAAGTCCTTCCATCCTCTTTTGGGGGAGAGTCGGTTCTCTGATGAAACCACTTCTTCTTCCTGTTCGAACCTCTTCGTTGAATCTCTCGATTGCTTGGTTCCCTGTAATAGTCCCTTCAAGGTAGTCTATGAGTATCTGAAGGTCTTCAGCCTTCTTTACGCAGAAAGGAAGCATGGCTTTCGCCGCGGAGAGCACGCCGGCAATAGAGCTGACTTCAATTCGGTATGCATCATGACGGCCCTCACGTACTTCATGCCACAGCGCGGAGGTTGAGATACCCACTTGGTTGAGGAAGATTTTGATAGTCAGGATTTGTGCTTTCCAGGTGTCGCTGAACCTTAGTTTGAATCTGAGGATGTACTTCACGACTTCGACGCCAACGTTTCCATCACCATCGAAGTAACCAGCTACTTGCTCCCATGAAGTATACTGACCAGAATCTCTGCGTGCATCTCCGGCTTGATTGTTACCCGAAGCTTCTTGAGAATCTAACACCGAATTGCACGTTAATTGTCTTATTAAGACCCAACGAACCCACATGAAACGCTAAGGCTTATATCGTCTCATCGAAAGGACTTTGTTTCATGTCGCAGTACACCAAGGGACAGAGCTGGGGTGCGCTAAAAAAGGCCTGGCGCGGCTACAAGGTAGCCAAGGTCCAGAAGAACACTGAAGACATGAAGAAATACGCTGAGCGCATCCGCACCCTACAGAGCGAGCTTGGACTGGTCCAGGCGAAATTCCCTGAGCTAGGTCTCAACTGAGACCCGGCTCATCCTCCTTTTACCTAATTTCTTGCGAATGGTTCGTCACTATCTGGTTCCTAAGGTCCTGGGCCTGTTGCAGCGTGAAGTCAGGCTCCATCGAAACGAGGACAAGCTTGTCACCGAGGTAGAACGTCATTATGTTGATCCTCTCCCGCTTCTGGTAGGTGAACTGGAGCTTCCCGAAGTACCTGTCCCAGGTGAGGTCGTTGTTGATCTGGATGGTTATCCCGGCTATGAGCCTGATGTCCTCGCTCTGAGGCTCGAGGGAGGGGATGCCCTTCTTCATCCCTCCAGCTATCTGTCTCCCCGACTGGTCTAGGATTATGGCAGACCTGACCCTTCTATCGAACTTGAATATCTCCGTACAGATTTTGTCCCACTGAATCTGCAACATTATGTCCGCTTCATTCGCGCGGACCGAGATATAAGGGACGCGCCGAAATACGACCTAAGAGGCGCAGGCTCTGATGCTAGTTGATATTACATGATGGAATTGTTGATTGTGTTTGACTCGGGCTCTGAAGAGCCCTAGCAGGTCTTATCGCGTCCAGCTATGTTCCAGGTAATAGCCACTATCGTGCTTGGCGTGGCGGCGGGCGCGATCGCCGTGCTCTTCGCTGCATCCAAGGGCTATCTAGGACACCGGAAGACGACCGCACCAGCTGCTCCATATACTTCGTTCGACACTTACGCTACGACGACGGAGCAGGCACCAGAGGTCCCAGCCGCGGAGGCACCTGCCGTGGCCGAGCCTGCTCCGTCCCCTGCACCAGAAGTGACAGCAGCACCAGAGCCAGCCCGAGAGCCAGCTCCAGATCCTGCCCCTGCACCAGCTATGTACGAAACAGTCCAGCCGGCCCCTGCGCCGTTGCTCTACACAACCCCTTCGACTCCTGCGCTCGGAGCTCCCACTCTCACGAAGCCGACCCGCACCTACAGGCGCAGGACAGCCCCGGTGAGGAGCGCCGCCGGTCCCAAGAAGACCCTGAAGCCGAAAAAGCACTAAGCCGGTAACCGGAAAGAAGAGCGTGGGTTGATAAACCCACACTCCGCCTCTTTTGATATCAATCCATGTCAGAGCCGATGGTAGGTTTTCACACCTCGAGCGCCGGCTCGCTTGACCTGGTGTTCGACCGTGCCCTGGAGCTGGGAGCCACCACGTTCCAGATGTTCACCCGCAACCCGAACCAGTGGAAGTTCAAGCCCATACCTGAAGAGACGGTTTCGGCCTTCAGGGAGAAGAGGAGGAGCTCCGGCTTCCAACGGATAGTCGACCACATGCCCTACCTCCCCAACCTCGCGTCCCCCGAGAAGTCGGCCATGAAGATCAGCAGGTATACACTGGAAGAGGAGGTAAAGCGCTGCGACATCCTGGGGATCGACTACCTCGTGGTGCACCTCGGGAGTCACCTCGGCAAGGGAGCTGCCGTCGGGATCACGAACGTCGCCGGAGCTTGCGACCATGCTATCGCCGGGAGTGAGGGGAAGACGATGATCCTGCTCGAGAACATGGCGGGGCAGAAGAACAGCGTCGGAGCGAGGTTCGAGGAGATCAGGGGGATACTCGACAGGGTCGGGGTAAGCGCGAGGGTGGGCGTGTGTCTCGACACATGCCACCTCTATGCCGCCGGGTTCGACTTGGGTAACGACGACGCAGTCCGTAGTACCATGGGGTTGTTCGACGAAGTCGTCGGATTCGACAGGCTGAAGGCTGTCCACCTGAACGACTCCAAGGGGGCCCTCGGAAGCAGGTTAGACAGGCACGAGAACATAGGGGAGGGGAAGATAGGGCGCAAAGGGATACGGGCCTTCCTTCACTATCCGGGGGTGCGAGAGAGACCGATAATAATGGAGACCCCCTACAGAGACGTTGATACGATGAAGGCGAGCATAAAGCTGGTCCGCACCCTCCTCCGCTAGCAGTCTATTCACAGTCAAATACGGGGGACCTTGCGCATTTGACGCGGGCCCGTAGCTTAGATCCAGAATCGGAGAGAACTCAGGTAGAGCATCGGGCTTTTAACCCGAGGGTCAGCCATGGCCCCTAAACGGGTTCGATTCCCGTCGGGCCCGCAGAGCTCGATTTGAGGCTGTTCTGCCAAACAGGGGCTGATTCTAACTACTTAGAACTCAACGGCGATCTCGGAACTGAACTCCTTCCGTTGGGTTTGCCTCGACCCGATATCTAACGCCTTGAACAAGGAACCGGATGGATGTCGTTCATTGCTTCCATTCTCATTCGACCTTAAGGGGAGGCGCGAGTTCTCCGATCTGCGGGGACCTTCTCCAAACCTCTGGTCTCAGAGCTTGTTGAATGCAAGCAATGATCTCACTCCAGTCCTTAAATCATCCCCCTGGTCACTGGGACCTGTTGAGAGAATCAGCCAAAGGTGAGAAGTCCCACCTGCCAACAGATTCCTATGAGGAGTGGCTAGCATCGCGGATTGTCAAGGGCGGTAAGCTCAGTAAGAAAAAGTCAACCTGACCAACCCCGGCCTGTGTCCTGAGTAACCAATCTCACTTCGGCCGGTTGCGACCCTTTAACTAGGTCATTGCGAGCGTATTTGCTACCTAGACGGAACAGCGGTAGGATGTGTGAGAAAGAATGAGTTTCGGACAGCGAGGAGGATATGGCAGCCGAGGGGGATACAGAGGTCGCTCCGGTTCCTTCAACAAACCGGTTGAAGTAGGCAAGGAGTACAATGTCAGTATCTCTGAAGTCAGCAGACGGGGCGATGGCCTTACCAGGATAGAAGGATTTGTCGTCTTTGTACCTGGAACGCAGCGAGGCCAAAACGTAAGGATAAAGATCACCCAGGTCTCAGACAGGTTTGCTACCGGGCAGGTCGTGCAGACTCCAGACACGCCGAGGGCATCTACCTCAGAGTCTTCTGGGAAGACCGGCAATTAGACGGTCAGATGCGTTGCAGTGATGATGCAGGTTGATCCAAGAAGGGTCAACCATTCCTTCTTTTCATATTCACAGCACTGGCACGTGACCGCACTCAGATGCCGAGAGCTTGTCTGAGACTCTTGTATCTGTTCCTGATGGTGACCTCAGTCACCCTCGCGGCCTCCGCGACATCCTT
>Ga0187781_10000382_pt1 | contig 31474 bp, 26 predicted proteins | sample 0715_SJ02_MP02_2_FD_132447 | JGI IMG/M metagenome (GOLD analysis project Ga0187781, IMG submission 132447) | Tropical peat soil microbial communities from peatlands in Department of Meta, Colombia - 0715_SJ02_MP02_20_MG | ecosystem: Environmental > Terrestrial > Soil > Wetlands > Peat | place... | reverse complement strand
CGGCTTGCACTGTAGGTGGCGTAAACAGGACCGTCAGTCCCACGTGCGCCTGTGGCAGTTCTGTGTTTTTCGTGACATCCCTCGCGAGCACGGCGCATCGGGATGACACCTCCACCAGCGGCAGCTATTTATTAGGCAAAGCTCTGTCACGCAAACCGCCCTCGCGCAGCGGGGAACCAGCCAGGGTCAGGCGACAATGGAAGGAAAATTCTGGGGCCCTCGCCACCTGCAACGAGGGGGTGCGCAGAGGACCAGGCCCCAGATTAGGGGACAATCCTTATACCCTTCCCGTCCGAAGCCGCCATAAGAATCTTTTTTTGTTACGAAATCCGAACAAACCGACACGGCACCAGAAATACCGCCTGCGAGGGCAGCGGCCCAGCTTGCACCTGACCAACTACCGAGCAGTACGTAGTGCATCAGTTGGATTTCGCGCCGGCATTCCTGGGGTCGCATGGCGTCATCCCGAGCAAAGCCGTTCTTCAAGCGAAGCGAGAGCCTGCGCTGAGCGAAGTCAAAGGGGATCTCGCGTGCAGTGTCACGGGAGTTGCGCTTCCGCGCGACGCCCCGCTGGTGAAAGCGCGGGGCTTCGGAATGACGACTCAATACTAGATGTGAAAAATTCAAACTGAGACACTACCGAGCAGTAATTTATATTGACGAACCTTGTCTTCCTTTTGTAGCATCTTGAGGACAAGGTCGCTCTTCGGAGCCGGCCTGGATTTCATGCAGAGTGGCTGAGGGACGAGCCCTGCGACGCCACGGCAACCGGATCAGGATCATCTATCCTGACCGCCAGGTGCCAACTCTCTCCTGGAAACAGGGAACATGAGATTCGGATGCGCGCAGTTTTTGCTTCCGTAGCCTCTTTTCTCCTATTCCTGGAAAAAGAGGCCTTCGCTTTTTGGGACTCTTTTCCCGGCTCGTCCTCAGCTACTCGCAACCGAAAGTAGGCAGTGGTGCAGTTTGAATTGTCATCCTGAGTAAGTGGTCAAACTGCGGCACTGCCAGAAAGCGAGTAGCCAAATGGTCCACTACCAACTGCGCTGTCGGGAATGCGGCAAATTCTGGGGCAACGAGCCACGCTCGATCTGCGACGATTGCTTTTCTCCCCTCGAAGTTTCCTACGACTACGACGCTCTGCGTGGCACAATCACCCGAGAGCGCATTGCCAGCCGCGCCCCCAATCTGTGGCGATACGCTGACTTACTTCCATTGGCGACAGATTTTCGGCCCACCCTGCCAACTGGCTTCACGCCCTTGTTGAATGCGCCGCGGCTCGGCGAGCAGCTCGGCGCACAACGTCTTTTCATCAAGAACGATGCCGTCTGCCTGCCCACGTTGAGCTTCAAAGATCGCGTGGTCGCCGTCGCCCTGGCGCAAGCCTGCAGTTTTGGATTTCACACCGTTGCCTGCTCCTCAACCGGCAATCTCGCCAATGCGGTAGCTGCTCAGGCTGCCCGCAATGGATTGGACGCCTGGATCTTCATCCCCGCCGATCTTGAACCGGCAAAAATTCTCGGTACCCAGGTGTTTGGCGCGAAGCTGGTGCGCATCGCCGGCAGTTACGACCAGGTGAACCGCCTTTGCTCGCAAATCGCCGACGAACGCCATTGGGGATTTGTGAACGTGAACCTACGCCCCTACTACGCCGAAGGATCGAAGACCGTGGGTTTTGAAATCGCCGAGCAACTCGGTTGGCGTCTGCCGGACAATGTCGTGGTCCCGATGGCCGGCGGCTCACTGATTACCAAGATTAAAAAAGCATTCGACGAGCTGATCACCCTCGGTTTAGTTGAGCCCAAACCGGTGAAGATTTTCGGCGCCCAGGCCACCGGCTGCTCGCCCATCTCGACCGCGATCAAAGCCAGCAACACCGATATCGAACCGCAAAAGCCCGCAACGCTGGCGCGATCTTTAGCTATCGGCAATCCCGCTGACGGCCACTATGCGATCAAGGCCATCCGTGAGAGCGGCGGATGGGCCGAAGATGTTTCTGACTCTGTCATTGTCGATTCCATGAAGCTTCTCGCCCAAACCGAAGGTGTCTTCACCGAGACTGCCGGCGGGGTCACGGTAGGCTGCGCGCGCAAGCTGTATCAGCAGGATCGGATTCTTCCCGATGAGACTACCGTGCTTTGCATTACCGGCAACGGATTGAAGACTACCGATGTCCTCTCGGCTCACTACCAGGCCGAGGAACCGATTCGTCCCCGGCTGGCAGACTTTGAGGCATTCCTGGAGCGGGCCACTGAAGTTTCCAGTCAAATTCCCAGCGTCGTGGAGGTGTGAAATGCCCATCACTGTACAGATTCCGACTGCGCTGCGCCGCCTCACTGGCGGGACGGCCAACGTAACCTGTTCCCCGGGAAATCTGGCGGAGCTTTTTGCCGTGCTCGATGAGCAGTTCCCCGATCTGAAATCCCATTTGCGGGATGACGCGGGAGAGATTCGTCGTTTCCTCAACATCTACGTGAACGACGAAGATATTCGCTTCCTCGGCGGCAGCAGCTACTCCTTTCAGGACGGCGATGAGGTCCTGCTGGTGCCCTCCATCGCCGGTGGCCTTCAGTAAGATACTTATAATGAAGCCCTCGCAATCCGGCTAAACACATCAGCCGCTTTCTCTTTTTCCGCTTGTGCATCCTCACGTGGCCTTATATAATCTAACTAACTGGTTAATTAATATGTCAGCTCACGCCAAACCGCGTCTCGGCTCCCGCCGCCAGCCGGAGCACAGCCGCTCCATGATCCTGCAGGCCGCCATTCGTGAGTTTGCTCAGCGCGGCATCGCGGGCGCGCGCACCGATGCCATCGCCCATGCCGCCCGGGTTAATAAGGCTCTCCTTTATTACTACTATCGCGACAAGGAAACTCTCTATGGTGCCGCCCTCGACCACGCCTTCGGCCAGATGTTCGGACACCTGATGACGGTTCTTGATCGTAACCTTTCGCCCCGCGACAAAGTACTCACTTACGTAGGGGAATATTTTGACTACATCGCGAGTCACAAGTTCAACCGCGACCTGGTCCAGGTGGAAACGATGCGCGCGGGCCACGGTTCGCCCCACCTGAAGCGCATTGCAAAACACTATTTTCAGCCTCTCTATCGAAGGCTGAGTGAGGTGATCCAGCAGGGAATCCTGGCCGGAGAATTTCGGCAACTCAACCCCCTGCAATTCGTTCCCTCTATGGTGGCGTTAGTGGTGTTTTATTTCATCAGCGCTCCGATCTTGAAGACCACAACAGGTTTTGATCCCTTGTCGCCGGAACGGATTGCGGAACGCCGCGCTGCCGTATTGGACTTTATCTCGGCCGCTCTGTTTTCGCGCGAAGGAGGCGGACAATGAGCATTCACGAGGAATTTCTGCAAATCCTCCGCATTTTGGCCGAGACTCCAGAACCTGCCGTCAGGAAACCGCCCTCCTCGGAGATTGATCAGAACTCTGAAGCCGCGTCTGATGCGTCAGGAACGGGCCGTGGGCACGACAAATGCCAGGGAGCAGGCTCATGAGTGTTCGCAATAAATTCCTGATTCTGGTCGCCATAATTTTTACCATCGCGCTGACCTACTATTTTGTTTCCACTCCCAGCAACCGGGATTTGGTCCTGATCGGCACAGTCGATTCCAACCAGGTCATCGTCAGCCCGCAAATACAGGATCGCCTGCAGAAGCTTTTCGTGGATGAAGGAACGCCGGTGAAGCAAGGCGATCTGATCGCGCTCCTCGATCCCTCCGAACTCGAAGCTGAAGAACGCGCCGCCGCGGCCACTATTGACAGCTTCAAATACAAAGTTGGAGAAACACAATCCACACTGGAAGCAACCAAAGGAACCACCACCAGCAGCGTCGCCAACGCGCAAGCCCGGCTTTCCTCAGTCCGGGCGCAACTGGCACAGGCAGAAGCAACCCTGGAACGCACTCAGAGCGACAGCCGCCGCACCATCGCGCTGGCAAAAGAGGGCGTCGCCTCCGATCAGGATCGTGTCCAGGCTGAGACTAACCTCACCGCCCAACAGGCGGTCGTTCAGTCGTTACGCGACCAGGTCACTGCCGCTCAGGCCGATCTCAATACCGCCATCGCCAACACCCATACCGCGCATGCCGCCCAACGCACCGTCGAATCCACCCAGGCCCAGCTCGCCAACGCTGAAAACATGCTTAAGGAAGCAGAAGTCCGGCTGGGTTACACCAAAATCTACGCCCCGCTTACGGGCACGGTTTCGGTGCGTGCCGCTCGTGAGGGCGAAGTTTTGAATATCGGGCAGCCTATCGTCACTATCGTCGATCTGAGTGACACCTGGGTTCGCGCCGCCATCCCGGAAACCGAATCCGACCACATCGGGCTCGGCGACACCGTGCGCACTCGTCTGCCCGGCGGCACGATCATCTCCGGAAAAGTGTTTTACAAATCTGCGGAAGCCGACTTCGCCACCCAACGCGACGTCAACCGGCGCAAGCGCGATATCCGGACCATCGTCCTCAAAGTCAGGCTGGACAATCCCAAAGGCGCGTACGTGCCCGGCATGACCGCCGAAGTTCTGGTCTCCCCGCAACAGCTTAAGGGCATCGCGCAAGAGAATTCATCGGCGGAGAAACGGCCGTGATCGCCGATCTGCAGAGCAACGGCATCTCGCCGGCCAACGGTCACGGCCCCACGGGCAATCTTCTTCCCAACGCCATTGAAGTCGACCACATTGTCAAAAAGTATGGCGACTTCACCGCCGTTGATGACATTTCTTTCCAGGTGAAGGACGAGGAGATTTTCGGCCTGCTCGGTCCCAACGGCGCCGGAAAATCCACATTGATCCGCATGATGACCACGCTCATTCCGATTACCGCGGGCACCGCGCGCATCGCCGGCCATGACGTTCAGAAGGAACCCGATGCCGTGCGCCGGGTCATCGGCGTAATTCCTCAGGCGCTGACCAGCGATCTCGATCTCACCATCGAAGAGAACTTGAACATCTACGCCAAACTCTACGATGTCCCCGCAAAAAAGCGGAAAGCCGCCATTGACGAACTTCTGGAATTAGTCGATCTGACGAAATGGCGGAATGCCCAGACCAAGACTTTATCCGGTGGCATGCGCCGCCGGCTGGAGATCGCTCGCGGCTTGGTTCACAGCCCCCAAATCTTTTTTCTCGATGAACCCACAACCGGACTCGATCCCGTCTCGCGTGTCGCAGTTTGGGAGATGCTGACCAACATCAAAGCCCACCGCAAGCTCACGATTCTGATCACCACTCATTACATGGACGAAGCCGACCGCCTCTGCCACCGGGTTGCCATTGTCGATCACGGCAAACTCGTGGCTCTCGACACGCCAGCCGCGCTCAAGGCCAGCGTGCCCGGATCCAATGTGATCGAAGTGCAATTCGACAATCCCCCGGCAAACTGGGAAGAACGTCTCAAGCAGCTCAGCGCCGTGACCGCGGTTCAGAACGAATCCGCCGGCATGTACCGCGTCCTGAGCAGCAACGGATCGCAAACTACTACGGAGTTGGTTGAGGCAGCCGTGCAAGCCGGCATTCCCGTGAAATCGCTCTCCGTGCAAAACACCACGCTGGACGACGTTTTTGTCCACTACACCGGACGTCAGCTCCGCGATGAGCTGCAAAAAGCCTACGCTTTCGTCATGCCCCAGAGGCCAGGATTACAGCCATGAATCGAATGTTCGCCATCATCGAGCGCGAAATGCGCAAGTTCTTCCGTTCCCCGGCTTTAATGATGGCATCGATGATTTTCCCCTTGGTGCAGCTCATCGTGCTGGGCAACGCCTTTGGCGGCAAAATTCGCGATGCCAAACTCGGCCTGGTCGATCAGGACGGAGGTACCCAAGCCCTCAAAATCCGCGAGGCGTTTGACTCGGTCCGGGCCAACATGCGCACCTTCGAGCCGGTCTATTACCGCGATCCAAAAACCGCTATGGAAGACGTGCGCAACGGCAAGATTCAAGGTGCGGTCATCATCCCGCCGCAATATTCACGCCGCGTCTATGAGCAGGACCAACCGCGTATCGCCCTGGTTGTCGACAACAGTGACAACTTCATGAGCTCGACCCTGGAAGACGAGCTTACGGGCATCACCAACGCGTTAAATCAGCCGACGGTCGAACCCCGCATTCTGCAGCAGACAGTCCTGCAGATTGTCGAACTCTATCCCTATATCGAATACATGAAATATCTGCTGCCCGGCTCAATCACGCTGGCCATGTTTGTCTCGGTGATGATTGGTGGCGGCATGCTCTACATTGACGATAAGGCGCGAGGCGTGCACGAAGGATACCTGGTTACGCCCATCACCAAAACCGAGCTGGTATTCGGCCTCAATGGCGCTGGCGCCATTAAGGCGGTCATGACCGGAGTGGTCATCACCATTATCGGTTCGCTTCTGGCTGGCGTCGGGACGGTTTTCCATCCCTCCACCATACTCGGCCTGCTGATCATGATTCTCCTCACCTCACTCGCCTTCAACACTTTTATGTTCCTGCTTATGGTGCGAGTGGAGGATCCGCTGGTCCCGCGGGCCATTTTCGGCATTCTTAATACACTGCTGTTTTTCCCGAGTGGCTCCATTTATCCGGTGCAGGCCTTCCCCCGGTGGCTAAGAACCATTGCCGTGGCCGACCCCTTCACCTACGCGGTGCATGGCTTCAAATCTCTGCTGTTGAAAGAAACCGGATTGGGAGCCATTGTTCCGGACATGATCTATCTCTCTATCTTTGCGGCCATCACCTTGGCGATCGCCACGCCCCTGTTCAAACGAACCCTCTAGCCTCCCGCGGTGGGGTTGAGAACGGGATACTCCAGTTGGCCTCGCTTTCTCGTCTTGCCACGCCGTATAATACCCCCCTACGGTATGCGTTCTCTCTCGGCGCAGGCGCCCGCAAACAGGAAAAATCAGATGCCAGAAAAATCGCCCCACATCCCCAGGGAAAAACAAAAGCTGTTGTCACGCATCCGGCGGCTTGCCGGTCAGGTTGACGCGGTGGAGCGTTCGGTGGCGGAAGGCGACGAGTGTGCTGACATCCTGATGCTGCTCGCTGCCATTCGCGGCGCGGTCAACAGTTTGATGGCGGAGATTCTCGAGGACCACGTCCGTCTGCACATTACACATCCGGATCGTGCAAAAGAAACTCCAGAAGAGTTAACCGAAGATCTGATCGGCCTGGTGCGCGCCTATCTCAAGTAAGGTTCTCAACTCTCGGGCTTCCAAACGCAGCCAATCGTCTCATCCTAGAACAGGAACTTTGCTCCTAGCTGCAGAATTCGCGGGCTGTAAGTAGTGCCCGTTTGTAGAAAGTTTGGCGCCCCCGGGAAATTGTACGGACCGGGAACAAAGCTCCCGGTGCTCGACGAAAATCCCGCGCTTCCCGCAGCCCCGCCCTGATCACCGGCCAAGGGACCCCACTCCACGTGATTGAAGATGTTGAAAGCCTCGGCGCGGAACTCAAACGCTAGGCTCTCCTTGATCGGGAAGTGCTTGAACAGGGCCATGTCAATATTCCAGTGTCCGGGATTACGTAGGAAATTCCTGCCGGTATCTCCCAGCGTCAACCCCACCGGTGCAGCAAACGCATTCGGGTTTGCAATGTACGGCCCAAAACCAGTCGCTGGCGAATACTGCGGAATGTTCTGGTATGGGTTCGAGATCACATTGGCATAGGATTGTCCTGCCCCTGCGCTTGAAGCGACGCCATTGCCCAAGCCGGCATTGTCAGGATTCGCCGCGCTGTTGTAAACACTGAAAGGCGTCCCGGTCTCCCACTGCCCGATTCCTGACAGCTCCCAATTGCCTAGCAGCTTGTTCATCAAGCCTGCGCCTTTGAGGAGCGGCAAATCATAAATGGCGCTCGAGGTAAATGTGTGCCGCTGGTCGAAGTTCGAGGAGGCTCGGAATGCCGGGAAATCAAACGCATTCAGAATGCCGCCATCGCCAAACAAACCGCCATCGGAAGCATCGTCGATTGAGTGGCTAAAGGTATAGGACACATTCATCTGTAGTTTCCCCACAGATCGCCGTAGCTCAGCTTGCAGCGCATGATAGACGGAGGAGGCCCCGTTATCGAGACGCGTGACGTCACCTAATCCGCGGTAAGGACGAAACGGGTTGGCATCGAAAGCGCAGGCCACCGCAAGATTGGTCGCTACCTGCCCTCCGGTCGTTCCTGTATACGGAACGCCGTTCACCGTCGCCGCGACCGCGACCTGACCTGCTCCGTTTATGCTCTCAGCAACGCTGCCGCAATCTGCGGCGCCAATCGGAGTGCCCGTCGCAAGATACGGGTTCTGCGACGCCGGAACCTCCTGCAATTGGTTAAGCTCGTACTTGCGTCCGAGGTGCGTGCCTTTGCTGCCCACATAGGCAAGTGTCGCTACTGTGTTCCGGGCAATGTCGTGTTGAATGTCGAAGTGCCATTGCTGCACGTAAGGCCACGTAGCCTGATTGGGAATCGAGACAACATTTAGCGGGAATAGCAGGCCGGATTGGCCTCCAATGTTGTTGTATCCCACAATGTTGAACTGCGTGGGTGTCTGAATCAGAGGTGGTGCGCTCTCCAGAGCTTCGGTGTTGGATTCGTTTCCATTCGTGTGTTCATAGAAGATTCCGTAGCCGCCGCGAATCGCCCACTTCCCATCCCCTTTCGGATCGAAGGCGAAGCCGAGGCGAGGCGCCGGATTAAACAGGTGCCCTTTCATACACCCGATCGGGACTCCACTCGTGCCGCATTGCACGATGCCGTTGAAGGGATCTCCTGTGCCTGGCACAATTGCACCCGCCTGTCCCGTGATGTCGCCGTTACCATCATCCACCTGCGGGGCTTTTGCCGGATTCCACGTCTGGGGATCGAAGTTGTAGGCGTGCAGGTACTTCTCGCGATACGTGCCAAAAAGACTGACTCTCAACCCAAGATTTAATGTCAGCCGTTTGGTGGCGTGAAAATCATCCTGGAAATATGGCTCTAGTATCTTGTAACGGTTGTAGTATTTGGCCCGGTCGCTGGCTTGTTCGTAGTTCGCAATGTTGCCCATTAACAGGTCGGCAAACGGGTTTCCTACGGACACCGGGGAAGTGGGATCAAACGTAAGAAATCCGTTAATGGAAGGGACTGTGCCTGTGAGCTCGTTCTTCTGTGCGGCAACAAAATACGCCCCAAACTGCAGATTGTGTGCGCCGACAATTTTAGTCACGTTATCCCGGTAGGTGTAGGTTGGATTTGCGTTGTAAGGCCCATTGGGAACGAAACCGGGGTCTTCCGAGAATCCGGTACTGCCGTACGCCCCACCAAAGCCGCTGGCCACGCTGATTCCGGGTAGCGCTCCACCGTTTCCTGCCGCCGGAAACAGACTTCCAATGCTGTAATTCGCCGGACGTTTCCACGCATTCGGGTTTGGCGTCCCGGTGTTGTTAAGGATGATGTGATCTGTGGTGTAGCTGAACACGAACTCATTGAGCAAAGTAGGCGACGCCGTAGCCGTCAGGCGCGCAACCAGTGCTGTCGCCGGTCCGACAAAATTGGTTTCCACGGTGGGGAAGCTGGTCCCGTCGCTCCACAGAGGTGTTGCTGTTACCGTAGCCCACGAATCGTGGGCATAGCGGAACATGGCCCGCAGGCGATCGCTGAAGTTGTGGTCCACTCGCACCAGTTCTTCCCGCCAGTTGGTAGGCTGAGAAGGCGCAGCTACAAAAAGGTTCGATCCGCTATTAGGTTCCGGGATCAGCCCCAGCAGCGGTGCGGCGGTGGGACTAATTGAGACCTGGTTATTGGGAAACGTATTGTAGAACTGGTTCGCCCCTATCAGCGGGCCGAGGCTGGACGCCGGGCAATCCGGGAAATAAGGCCCTGCCGCGCCCGTCGTATCCGTGCGCTGGAATTGCGTTCCTGCGGCCGGACAAAGATCGCTGAAATTCCCCGACCGTTCGGCTGTCGACGGAACAACCACATTAAAGCTTTGCCCGGGAACCCGGTCCCGCCGCCATTCCTGCGACCAGAAAAAGAAAGTCTTGCTCTTGTCCGTGTTGTAGTGCCCTGGAATGTAAATCGGCCCGCCAATGGTATATCCGAAATCGTTTTTCTTGTACGAAGGCGGAGCGCTCTGGAACTCCGGCGTGGCATTGAACATGTCGTTGCGCACAAACTCATAGGCGTCGCCGTGGAAGTGGTTGGTTCCTGACTTGGTCTCGGTTTCAATCGTGCCAGACGCATTGCGCCCGTACTGTGCTCCGTAATTCGAGGTAAGCACTCGCACCTCGCCGATGGCATCGATGCTCGGGGTGACGTTCAGCGTTGAATTGCTGCCGTTGTCCATGTTGTCGCCGCCATCGAGTTCCCAGTTGTTGTACTCCAAGCGGCCGCCGTTCACGCTGTAGTTCACGTTCGCGGTGATGCCGTACTGGCCTTCGGAGGAGCCCGTCTGATTCGTAATCCCAGGTGTTAACGTAACCAGTTGGGTAAACACGCGGCCATTGAGTTGCAGCTGGCTGATCTCTTTGCCGGTGATCGTTCCCGCAACTTCGTTCGATTGCGTCTCCACCTGCGCGACCGCTGTGCCCTCCACCGTGATCTCGGTGTTTTGCGAGCCAACCTCCAGGGTTGCGTCCACACGGGCTTTCTGTGCCACGCGCAGAATGATCCCCTGCGCGTCGAATTTTTTGAACCCTTGCGCGGCAATCGACAGCGTATATGTTCCCGGCGGCACGGCGCTGATCAGGTAATTTCCATCGCCGTTAGTCGACGTAACTCGGTTGATGCCGCGATCAGGATTCTTGACCGTCACTTGAGCCTTGGCAATCGCAGCCCCCGTGGGATCGGTCACCATGCCGGTGATCGAAGCTGTGTCTTGCGCCAACAAACCAACCGGAAGACTGCAAGCGAATAGAACAATCCACCAGCACGCCAGACGGGATCTCATAGTCAACTCCGTTTGCGAAAGGAAATCAGGAATAGCCAGGTCCAACACTTGCCGGTAAATTGAGCCCCACCCCGGCCTCTCAAAAATGCCTTATTAAAACGTGTTAATAGTGCTGTAAATGGACGATCGTAGTCAAGCGAAAAAATGCCTGAGCCGGGGAAGACCGGGATCCAATTAACCTACACCAGGCTTCGTGTCGACTCCCGCACCACCAGTTCCGGCGCCATTTTTCGGTGGACGGCCGCGACCTCGCGCTTTTCCAGCACAGCATTCACGCCCTCTAGCGCCATGCTCACGGCCATGGCGCCCATCGCCGCCATGGGCTGACGGACCGTCGTCAAAGATGGTGTATAGAGGGTGGATACTGCCACGTCGTCGAAGCCGATCACCGAACAATCTTGCGGCACGTGCAGTCCCACTTTGGCGAGCGCGCGGATTGCTCCAAACGCCGTCATGTCGTCAAAGGCCATGAGGGCAGTGAACGGACGCTTCTGTTTGAGCAGTTCCTCGGTCAGCTCATATCCCGCTTCGAAACTGGAAATAGGTTCGCTGGACTCCGGAAGATCCAGGAACAAGCGCGCGTCCAACTCGAGGCCGCTGGCCTTGGCGAACGCGCGCACACCCTTCCAGCGCGGCGCACTGTCCGCCAGCGCCTTCGGCCCGCGAATGAAGGCAATTTTGCGATGCCCCAGCGAATACAGATGCTCAACCGCAGTATAGGCGCCCACTTCATTGTCGACGATTACCGAGCTCACCGAGGGGTTCTGCAACTCGCGGCCAATCATCACCGTCGGTACACTGCTCTTTTCCAGATCGGCCAGCACATCGATATTTACGAACAGCCAGTTAGCCAAAACAATCAAACCTTCCACTCGCCGGTCGAGCAGCATTTCCAAATAACGCTCGAAGCGGCTGCGATCGTTGTGTACATCCGTGAGGATTGGCAGATAAGACGCTTGGTAAAGCGCGTTTTCGATCCCCCGCAGCACCAGCGTGCAATACGGATCGGTCATGTCAAACACCATCACCCCGACCGTGTGGCTTCGCTTGCCGCGTAGGGAACGGGCAAACAGGTTCGGCCGGTACCCCAGCTTCTTGGCTGCCCGTTCAATTCTTTTTTTTGTGCTGCCCGGAATGTACCGCGCCAGCGGAGCGTTATTGAGAACGATGGAAACCGTGGTCGAGGAAAAACCGCTCTCCTTGGCCACATCACGAATCGTCACCATCGAGCCTTTCATCTCTATCCTGCGCATCTGGCTTGAAATTGCGCTACTGCTGGCGGACACTACAGCAGAGAGCGAAAGCAGTGTCAAGTTGCGTGCTTCGAGCCTTGGTTCTTGCTCTTTGTCTATTTCTACTTCTGCAGGTTGCCGACGCTTGGGGCCAAACGCCTGTCCGAGCCGCAACCACCTTACCCGAAGCTCCTGATCCGCAGCAATTGTTCGAGCGCGCACAGGCCGAGCTCAAAAGTGGAGACCTGGATGGCGCCGAGCGCGACTTTCACTCCGTCCTCGCTCTGAATCCCAAAGTTGCCGGCGCTTACGCCAATCTTGGCGTGGTCTACATGCGCCGCAAACAGTGGCAGCGCGCCCTCCCCATGTTGCAGAAAGCGGAGACCCTGGCGCCCCACGTGGCTGGCATTCGGCTGAACGTTGGGCTTGTCTACTACCGCCAAAATGATTTTCGCAACGCCATTCCAGCTTTTGAATCGGTTGTCCGCGATGCCCCCGACTCCTATCAAGCTCACTATCTTCTTGGCCTCTGCTACTTTTTCAATGCGCGCTATCCCGAAGCCACCGGCGCCCTTGAGCCGCTCTGGCCTCGGGCTTTGGATCAGCTGAACTATCTATACGTTTTGGGCGTCGCAGCCGGGAACGCCGGCCGCAAAGACCTCGAACACCGTGCCCTGACGCGGTTGGTGGAAATTGGCGGAGATTCTCCCGAGTTTCATCTCCTTATGGGGAAGGCACATTTGAATCGCCAGGAATACGATGATGCCATCACAGAACTGACCCTTGCCGAAAAAGCCGATCCCAAACTTCCTTTCCTGCATTTCAATCTCGGAATGGCATACCTCAAAAAGCAGGATTTCGAGCAGGCCAGGAACGAGTTCCTGAAAGACATCGCTATCGAACCGGATGTCGCCTACGACTACGATCAGCTCGGCTCAATTTCCTCTTTGCAACAGCAGGATCAGGAAGCCGAAAAAATGTTTCTCAAAGCCTTGCAGCGTGATTCCCAACTGGCCAGTTCTCATTTCCAGTTGGCTAGGGTTTATCTACGCGAAGGCAAGTTGAGTTCGGCGCTGACTCAAATCGATGCGGCTGGACGCCTAAGTCCGCAAAGCTCGAGCATCCACTACGTCCGCGGCCAGATTCTGCAGCGCCTGGGCCGTGTGGAAGAAGCTAAAGCTGAAATGCAGAAGTTCACGCAAAACGAAAATGCCGCTCGTGAAAAGCGGCATCAGGAGCTCGAAGCCCAGCCCGTGCCCGATCCTCAACTCACCCGCGAGCCTCAGGACAACGCACCATGAAAGAACACCGCAGCTGTCGGGGAGGCATAGAGCCCGAATTCCTGACTGCTGAGTGCTGACCGCTGAATTCCTACGCCCGCCCGCGCGAGCGCTTCCCGGATGCAGCTTCCTGGATCGTGGCTACAGGTTTCTTCTTGCCTTCCATCTCGGCGAGGCTCTGCTTTAACGCAGACATGAGGTCCACCACCGGGGCCAGCTTCTTCGGTTTCTCCACTTCTGCAATTTTTCCGCCCTCCAGCTTGGTCTGGATCAGGTTCTTCAGGTTGTCCTGAAAGCTGTCATGGAACTTTTTCGGATCCCACTCCGCCGCCAGCGCCTCAATCAACTGGTGAGCCACTTTGACCTCGGCATCCTTCAGTTCAACGTCGGGCGCCCCAAAACCCTCTACCTCGCGCACTTCCTCCGCATAGTACATGGTGTGCAGCATCATTCCGCCGTCGCGCGGACGCACGATGACCGTATATTCCCGATTGTGCATGGTAAGTTTGGCGATCGCGTAGTACTCGCTTTCTTCCAGCGCTTTGGTGAGCAGCGCATAAGGCCGGCGGCCGGCTTCTTCCGGCAGCATGTAGTAGGAGGATTCGAAGTACACCGGATCCACCTCGCCTGCCTTGACAAACTCCAGGATCTCCATAGTCTTGGCAGTTTTGGGCTCGATCTTCTTGATCTCTTCCGGCTCGATGACGACATATTCGCCCTTGCGATATTCATAGCCCTTCACGATATCGTTGCGCTCCACCACCACGTTCTCCGCCAGGCAAACGTATTGCTGTTTCAATCGGGAGTTGTCGGTGCGATGTAGCATGTTGAAGGAGATACCGGAACTGCGTGCGCCAGAAAAAAGGCGTACCGGCATAGAGATCAGACCGAAGGTTAGATAACCAGACCAGACCGAGGCCGCCATAGTTCACCCGTCCTTGACCGACGCCAGAGCCGCGTCGCGACCGTGAGTTTAAACTACAAACAAACGTTTGCCGCGCAAAGGTTTCGGCGGTAACCGAAAAGGGAATTACTATGCGCTGTAGCGCCCGTGCAGTCTACGCTACATATAGCGGTATTGCATGAAATGGTACTCCCAATCTCACAGTAGAGAGCCCCAGGATTGCTGACGATGGCGTTCGCTTTCCCGCAACCCCTCTGGGCTTCCGTCGTTGTCACTTTAGTTTTCGCCCTGTTGGCACGCTGCGTCCGGGGAGTCAACATTTCCGGCGCCGTTGCCGGAGCGTTCGTCTGCTTCGTCTTGTACGCGTCAGCCGGTCCGCCCGCTCTGGCAGCGCTCATCACGGTCTTTATCCTTACCTGGATCGCTACCCGCTACGGTTATTCGCGCAAGCGCGCGCTGGGAACCGCGGAGAATCGCGAAGGCCGCACCGCTTCGCAGGTGCTGGCCAATCTTTTGACTGCGGCGCTGTTCGCCGCGGTTTCTGCCTTGACAGGGAGAACAATTTTTCTTGTCGCGACAGCCGCAGCCTTTTCTGAAGCCGCCGCCGACACCGTCTCCAGCGAACTCGGCCAGATCAACAATCAGGAAGTTCATCTCGTCACTACCTGGGAGATCGTGCCGGCGGGGACTGATGGTGGAATCAGCGCGACGGGAACCGCCGCCGGCATTGCCGCCGCCATCATCGTATGCGGCGTTTGCTCGCTGTCACGTTTAGTTTCATTAAAGTGGGCTGTGTTTTCACTGATCGCCGGCGTCGCCGGGATGATGCTGGATAGCTATTTGGGTGCCTCACTCGAACGCAGAAAGCTGCTCAATAACAACGGCGTGAATTTTCTCAGCACGCTGGCTGCTGCTGCCATTGCCCTTCTGCTCGCCATTCGCTAGAACAACCATGCCCACAGGCTACCCGGGAATGCCGCTTCTTGATGAGGATCTAGTCGGAGACTTTATACTCGCAGGCTTCGCGGCAGGGCTCGCAGTAATATAAGCCGTCTTTGCAAAGGCGCACGTCCAGTTGCGATTGGCATAGAACGCAGTACTTTTCACAATCGCAGCGGTCTTCCACCTGCTCGCATAGCGCGCAGTGAGTTCTTGTCTTGGTTGTCATGAGGTCACTGTAGCGTGTGGGCAGCAATGGGTGAAAGTGCCGATAGTAATCGCGCAATTTTGAGCTTTGCGGGTTGACGGTCGCGTGGCGCGACACCCGGAATTCGCAACTGCCGCTTCCGGTTGCTGCCTCTGTTCTCGCCGTGTTACGGTAATAAGTCCAGCCATCGGCAGCCAACCCCACTGTGCTTGAGGAGAAATTGTCCGTCGTAGAACCTACTACGCAGGTCATCCGCAAGACTGCTCTCAATGCCGTCCATCGCCAGATGGGCGCGAAGATGGTGGATTTTAACGGCTGGGACATGCCCGTTGAATATCCTTCCGCCGGCGGAATTATCGCCGAGCACAACGAGGTGCGCACAGGCGTCGGCATCTTCGACGTCTCCCACATGGGCGACATTCGTCTACAGGGTCCGCAGGCCCTCGCTGCCGTCCAGCACATCTCCATGAACGATGCCTCGCAACTGGCCATCGGCCAAGCTCAGTATTCCGCTCTGCTCTATCCCCAAGGCACGTTTGTCGATGATGTGATCGTCCACCGTTTGGCCGAAGATGACTACCTCCTGGTGATCAATGCCGGCACCCGCGAAAAAGACTTCAATTGGGTACGCAACAACACGCGCCAGTTCAATTGCAAGGTGGCGAATCTTTCCGACGACTTCACCCAGATCGCCATCCAGGGTCCGAAGGCCGTTGACCTGCTCCAGAAACTTACAGATGCGAATCTGTCAGCCGTGAAGTTCTACTGGGTCACACGTGGCACGGTGTGCGGGTTGAAGAACATCCTGATCGCTCGCACCGGTTACACCGCCGAAGACGGCTTTGAAATCTATATCCCTGCTGATGAACCCACCAGCGCGCGGGTGTGGAATCAGCTTTTAGACGCGGGCAAGGAGTTCGGAGTTCTGCCCTGCGGCCTCGGCGCACGCAATACTTTGCGCCTGGAAGGCAAGCTACCGCTTTACGGGCATGAGATTTCAGATACGATTAATGTTTGGGAGGCGGGCCTCGATCGCTTCTGCAAAATGGAAAAGCCGGCGTTCATTGGCCGCCTCGCCCTGGAACAGGCAAGAAGCGTAGGTCTTAAGAAAACTCTGGTAGGGTTGGAGATGGTCGAGCGTGGTATCGCCCGCGACGGCTACAAAGTTCTCGACGAAAATGAACAGGAGATCGGCTACGTGACCAGCGGCTCTTATGCTCCATTTTTGAAGAAGAACATCGCGCTGGCCTACGTGCCGCCGCGGTTCACTGCTTTGGGTGCGACTTTGAAAGTCGAAATTCGGGGACAGGGAGTCAAGGCACAAGTGGTACCAACTCCTTTTTATAAGCGCCCGAAAAGAGGCAACTAGAAGCTAGTAGCCAGGAGCGAAAGACGATGCCATATCCGACCGATCTGAAATACACCAAGTCGCATGAGTGGGTCAAAGCCGACGGCACCACCGCCACGATTGGCATCACCAACTATGCTCAGGAGTCATTAGGAGACATCGTGTTTGTCGATCTGCCTAAATCCGGTACTGAACTAACGGCAGGTAAGGCCCTCGGCAGCGTCGAGTCGGTGAAAGCGGTGTCGGATATTTATGCGCCGGTTACTGGAACCGTCGCCGATGTCAACGCTGAGCTCGCTACCGCACCGGAGAAGATTAACAAAGATGCCCACAAAGCCTGGATGCTCAAAATCAACCTGAAAAATCCGGATGAGCTCAAGTCACTGCTTTCCGCCGCCGATTATGAGAAATTTATCGCCGAGGAGGGAGGCCACTAGTCAGGAGTCCAGGCTGTTGAATATTGATTGTTGAACAGTGGATCGGATTCCTGATTCAACAATCAAAAATTCAAGAATCAACCATCCACTTCATGCGTTATCTACCTAAATCCCCTGCTGACCGAGAAGCCATCCTCAAAGCCATCGGAGCGCGCTCCATCGATGATCTTTTTGCGCCCATTCCCGCCGAATACCGGCTCAATCGCGATCTCAACATTCCACGCCAAATGTCGGAATCCGAGATTGTAGATTGGTTTCGTGATCGTTCCCGCGAGAACGGCGACAGCTACACCAGCTTTCTGGGCGCTGGAGCCTATCTGCATTATCGTCCTGTCATCATTGACTCCCTCATTTCACGTGGCGAGTTTCTCACTGCCTACACCCCCTACCAGGCGGAGGTTTCACAGGGCACGCTGCAATCCATCTTTGAGTTTCAAACCATGATCTGCGAACTCACCGGGATGGAAGTCGCCAATGCCAGCATGTATGATGGTTCGACCGCAACGACCGAAGCGGTGATGATGGCGGTACGCCTCACCGGCCGGCATTCAGCGCTGATCGCCGGCAGCGTTCACCCGGAATACCGCGAAGTGCTCTCTACCTACGCCCGTCATCAGGGTATCGCGCTAACCGAAGTGGGATTTCTCGAAACCGGCCGAATCGACCTCCGCAAATTAGAACAGTCGGTCGCCCCTGAAACTGCCTGCGTCCTCCTGCAATCGCCCAATTTCTTCGGAACCATTGAGGATGTCGAGGCCGTGGCCGATATCGCGCACAAGAATGGCGCCATGCTGGTTATTTCTATCGCCGAAGCCGTTTCCCTCGGTATCGTTGAGCCTCCACACCAAGCCGACATCGTCGCCATGGAGGGGCAGTCATTTGGTGTGCCGCCCAGCTTTGGCGGCCCATACTGTGGCGTCATTGCAACTCGCGAACAATACGTTCGCCAAATGCCCGGCCGGCTCGTCGGACAAACCACCGATCGAAACGGCAAACGCGGATTCGTGCTCACCCTCGCCACCCGCGAGCAGCACATCCGGCGCGAGAAAGCGACTTCGAATATTTGCACCAATCAGGCCCTCATCGCTCTCATGGTGAACATCTTCATGACTGTCTATGGCAAGGTCGGCCTTCGCGAACTCGCGAAGCAAAATCTTGCCAAGACCGCCTATGCAGTTCGGCAATTCAGTAAGCACGCAGAAGTGCTGTTCTCCGGCGCACCACGCTTTAACGAATTTGTGGTTCAGACCAGTGAAGATCCTTACGCCATCAACAGCCGGATTCTCGGTCACAAGATCGTCGGCGGACTTCCCTTGAAAAAGTTCTATCCGGAACTGGGTAACGCTGCTTTGTGGTGCTGCACAGAAATGACGCGGCGAAGTGCGATCGATACGGCGGTTGGCTTAGTGGCGGAGAGCCAGCGTGCGGTCAAGTCGGCATCTGAAGCCGACGTCGAAGAGGTGGCCCGATGAAACACATCACTCGTAAAGCCACCCGCCACATCAGCCAGAATGAAGGCCTGATCTTTGAGAAGTCTTCACCCGGCAAAGCCGCCTGGAAACTTCCGCCGCTCGATGTGCCCGACGTCGACACCCGCCAGCTCCTGGGTGCCTCGGAAAGAAAAGACCTCGGCAATGTCCCTGAGGTGAGCGAGATTGAAATCATCCGCCATTTCACCCGCCTCTCTACCTGGAATTATGCGATTGATCTCGGCATGTACCCCCTCGGTTCCTGCACCATGAAGTACAACCCGCGCGTGAACGAAGTCGTTTCACGTTTCGAGGGATTGGCCAACGGGCATCCTTATCAGCCCGAAAGAATTTCCCAGGGTGCGCTGCGCATCCTCAAGACGCTTAGTGAATGTTTGATCGAAATTACTGGAATGGACGCAATCACCTTGCAGCCCGCGGCCGGCGCACAAGGCGAGCTGACTGGTCTGCTGATGGTTCGTGCTCATCATCAATCAAAGGGACATCCGCGTAAGCGCATCTTGATCCCCGATTCCGCCCACGGCACCAATCCCGCCACGGCCGCCACCGTTGGTTATGCCGTCGAGAATCTGAAATCCAATTCCGCCGGCATGGTCGATGTCGCCGCCTTGGCCGTGCAAATGAATGAAGAAGTCGCCGCCCTCATGCTTACCAATCCCAACACCCTGGGAGTCTTTGAGCAGGAGATCCATAAGATCGCTGACATCATGCACGCCAAGGGCGGCTTGCTTTACATGGATGGGGCCAACATGAATGCTTTGGTTGGCAAAGTCCGTCCCGGAGACTTTGGCGTTGACCTCATGCACCTAAACCTGCACAAAACCTTCTCAACCCCTCACGGTGGTGGTGGTCCCGGCTCAGGCCCCGTGGCCGTAAAGAAATTCCTGGAACCGTTCCTTCCCAAACCTGTGGTTATCACCAAGCCCGACGGCTCCTTGGGATTCGAATACGATCGCCCGCAATCAGTCGGCCGGGTGCGCGCCTTCTATGGAAATTTCGGGATGTTTGTTCGGGCTCTGGCCTACATTTTCGCCAACGGCCCCGACGGTCTGCGGCAGACCACCGAAGATGCCGTCCTTAACGCCAACTACATTCGCAAAGGTCTTGAAGGCTCCTACGATCTTCCTTATCCCACCCCCAGCATGCATGAAGTCGTTTTCAGCGATAAGCTGCAGGCCAAAAACGGCGTGCGCACCATGGACATCGCCAAACGCCTCATCGATTACGGTTTTCACCCTTATACGACCGCGTTTCCTCTGATCGTCCCCGGTGCGCTTATGATCGAGCCCACGGAAAGTGAACCGAAAGAAGAGATGGATCTGTTCATCGAGGCCATGCGCTCTATCGCCGAGGAAGTCGAGGAAGATCCGCAGTTAGTTCTGACCGCGCCTCACAATACCCGCGTCTCCCGCCTCGACGAAGTCATGGCCGCCCGCAAGCCCATTCTGCGCTGGAAGCCCCAGTAAAATTCCGCTTCCGCGACTACTTCGCTTCGCTGAACTCAGCCGTGGCCGTGGTCTTCTCCCACGCCAGGTTCATCGCGCACGTGTTCCCCTTCTGATCAAACGCAATCGTGAAGTTCTCCACCAGCGACGGACCCTGCGAAACCTTCATATCCACCCGCCCCAGCTCGTCGGACTCATACTTGTAAGGAATCCCCCATTCCCCCGTCTTCTTATTAATGATCAGCGTCCACTTATCTACATTAGGGATCGTGAATATGGTATAGCTGCCGGCGGGCACCGCTAAATTGCCCGTTTTCAGATTTGCGGTTGTCACGAACGTTGTCGCCTCGTTGGCCCCGGTCCGCCACACTTGGCCGTAGTTTTCCAGTTCGCGGACATTCCGCCCTCTCAGCCGCGGACTGGAATAATCAACCGTAATGGTCTTGCCATCCGGAAATGCGCATCGAGCTTGCGCGGGCGGGCTTGGCCGCTGACTCTTGTCGCCCGACATTTGCGCCGCCGCGAGCCCCGCCAAAAACACCACAAACAGTATGGGAAGAATAATTCGCTTTTTCACGGAATTTCTCCTTTCAGAAATCAGCCAGTGCAGAGCGGAAGATGAAGCTCCGCCGAACGCGCCTTGCAAAAGCTGGCTGGTTAACCGTTTTGACTTGTCCGGCGAACTCTGGATAGCAGTCGCCTGCGATTATCCACCACCCCAGGCGCATGCTACAAGTTTTCCCAATTCAAGTTCACGTTCCTCCGCACTGACCCGCTGCAGTTACACTGTTCCGAGCCCATGGCCAGCACCTCACGCTTGCCCACCGTGATCGCCATCTTCCGGCAGATGTGTCCACGATGCCGCGCCGCCCGAATCTTCCGCAAATCAATCCTTGCCGGATTCCCCGCCATGTGGCAGCGCTGCCCCGTATGTGACCTGAACTTCAATCGCGAGCCCGGCTATTTCCTGGGCGCGATGTACATCAGCTACGGATTGGCCTTGATCGTGATTGTCGGATTCGGCCTGCTGTTATGGCTCCTGACCTCTTGGTCCTTGCTGAAAATTACGCTTTGGTCCGTGGTGCTCTTTCTGCCGCTTGCCCCCACCATCACTTTGTTCTCCCGTGTGCTTTGGATCTACCTCGATCAGGCGATCGATCCCGAACCACCCCCATCCACCACGTCATCCCTCACGAAGTGAGCTCTTGTGGCGCGGACGCCCTCGTCCGCGAGAGCTGATGTAGCCGCCCCATCCACCATGTCGTCCCTCACGAAGTGAGCTCTTGTGGCGCGGACGCCCTCGTCCGCGAGTGCCGATGCAGCCGCCCCCATCCACCATGTCGTCCCTCACGAAGTGAGCTCTTGTGGCGCGGACGCCCTCGTCCGAGCCGATGCGGCCGCCCCCATCCACCATGTCATCCCGAACGAAGTGAGCTCTTGTGGCGCGGACGCCCTCGTCCGAGCTGATGCAGCCGCCCCCATCCACCATGTCATCCCGAACGAAGTGAGGGATCGTACGACTGTCGCCTACCGACACTGCGGTTGATAGGACCGCTCGGACTCCAACCCTGAGGACCAGGGGAGCCGAAGGGTGCCGATAACCGCAGAGACCCCGACTACGCGCAGATGCGGCCGGGTGGATTTTCCCGAACCTCAGCACAATCCGCTACCGATTCGTGGAAGGGCACGGCGTCAAGAGCCTGCCCTGTTTTGCCGAAGCCCCGAGCGAAGTCGAGGGGAAGTCGAACGGTGCCGAAAACCGCGACGTCCACACCTCCTCTTCGTCCCCGTCGCCTCCCGCAACAAATGCCACGCCTCCCGATACCTCTCATACTTCTGCCGCTTGCTCCCCGCCGTAATGTGCAGGCTGAAATTCTTCCCCACCCGCTCAAACGGCAGGATGTACCACGTATCAATCGGAATCAGATACACCGCGAAAAAATCCACCGTCCCTTTCCTGTACAGTTGCCGCCGCGGCCCATGCACATTCAGGCTGTACGACTCGATCCCCCGCCGCCGATAAATCGTCGACTTCACCTGTACCCGCAAAATCCTGCCCGCGCATTCCACCCCAACGTCATAACTTGCCGAGTCCCCATACGGCTTCGAAACCCTCAGACCATGCTCCGCCGCCCGCGCCATGAAACACAGCTCCGCCCATTCTCCCCGCTCCTTGCAGCCCTTGATCAACCCACCACGATTTCCCATGATTTTTGCCTCAAATAAAAAACGCGGCCAATTGGCCGCGCACTGGAAACTAGAAACCAGAAATTCGAAACTTTCCCCTAATTTAATAATATCTTATTGCATAGTAGTTTTAAGACACGTTTCTCAAAATTATATCGTCTTGCCCTGCATCAACATAAGTTCATTCGTGTAATTTCTGCCTATTGACAAAATTTTTGACGAAACCGGAATTCGCCCGTTCCCCCGCCGTATTCGTTCCATTTCGGGAAAATCATTACTTTTCTTTATCCAGAGGCGCGAATGGCCGTCGTTTGGAAGGCGGGGTGCTGCGTTCGTGGAAGGGCACGGCTTCAGCCGTGCCGTAAGGTCGCCAGAATCTACAGAACGCGCCGATACGGCGCAACCACCACAGTGATGCTCGCGCATCGTGACGCGCGGTTTGTCGGAGGTCCGGAGGAATGGGCGTGGAGCAGCTTTCGACACTACCTAACCGGCGAAGCTGGTGTGGTCGAGATCGAATCACAGCGGACCGCAGGACGCCGAGAGAGTTGGGGATTTCGTTGCTGTCCTCCACTCGAACCTCCCCACCCGCGCAAAATGGGCTTGGATGGGCCACCCGGGACTACGTGGAAGGGCACGGCTTCAGCCGTGCCGATAACCAACGAGCACTCGGACCACGCGCCGATGCGGCGCAACCACCGCTGATTCGGATCACGCCGGGTGCCCCATCCTAACGGAGCGTTCTTTGTGACGTTAGGGTGGGGGTTTTTCCCGACCTCAGCACAATCTGCTGCCGATCCGTAGAAGGGCACGGCTTCGGGAGCCTGCCCTGAGCGACCCTGAGGAGCGGCGGGACGAAGGGGAGTCGAAGGGTGCCGAAAACCCGCGAAAACTCTGGACCAGGCGCCGATGCGGCGCAACTACCACTGGGTCGGATCACAGATTGGCCATGGAGCAGCTTCCGGCATTACCTGACGGACGAAGCTGGTGCGGTCGAGATCTAATCGCACTGGACCGCAAGACGCCGTGAGCGGGTGGGCACTCCATCATTGTGCTCCACTCGTTGAACTTCCCCACCCAAGCAAAATCGGCTTGGATGGGCCATCCGGTCGACCTTCAGAAGGACCCAATGCCGATTCATGGAAGGGCACGGCTTCAGCCGTGCCGAAAGGTCGCCAGAATCTAGAGAACGCGCCGATGCGGCGCAATCACCACGACGCTCTCGCCCGGCAAACACACCGTCCGCGTGACTTCTTCCGGATACAAAGACTAGTCCCGCAACATCACCGTCCAGGCCGGTTCCGACGTGGAGCTGAACGCGGTGATGGAGAAACAGTAGGCGTTTGGGGCGGACACTCCTGTCCGCGATTATTCACTGCCGGTCCGCTCGGCTCTGCTCCTGAGAATCTCGTATGCACTCACATAGGGCTTCTTCGTGCGTGACAGATGTAATTGCTTCTCCGCCAGCAGAACGTCGAAACCCATGGTCCCCTGCAGAACTACCATCAAATCGCCCCCGTCCATGAGGATCACGCGTTCATCTGTCCGGCCTTCGAGTTCCTGAAGACACTCGGGGGAAAAACCTTCAAATGAGAGAAAAAGTGCCTTTGTGTCGCCGCCGAATCCCGCCTTGGCCCTGTCGCGGAGCACGGATACATCAGCCGCTGTGGCCTTTTTCTTCTTCCAGCGGATTTCCACGTAATAGGGGTGATTGTCGAATACAAATAGACCGTCGAGTTGCTCGCCAACCCTGCGGAACGGCCTTTCCGAGCGCTGGCTGTAATAGTCAAACACCTCGTTCATGAACTTCTCGAAGCGCGTGCCTCGCTCGTTTGAATCTGCCATTGGATAAATTTCCTGAAACTGCTCTCGGAACGCCTCTAGGCGAGCGTGGTCCAGTGGCTTGATTCGCCCTCTGTTGAGCCGCTCCTCGTGCATTCTCTGTTGCTGGGCTTCGCGCCGTTTCCTATCCTCATACTCCATCTGCGCGTAGAAGGATTCACATGCTTTTCGTAGCTCGGCCACTGCTTTCCGTGCTTTCGGCTGTTGTTCTGCAGGTAGCGAACTGAAAGCCTTCCAGTTGTGCAGCGACGTAAGCATCCGTCGCGCAATAGTCAGGCCCTCGTCGCCGAATACTTCTAGTCCTGAGAGAACGTGCTGGACGACAGGAATGGTCTGCTTGCCCTGCTTATATAGTTGTTGCACTTCGCGAAGGATGACGGGAGGAACCCCCGCTTGCTTAAAGAAAGTCTGCACCTGCGGTTTAAACCAAATCGCGTCGCGAATGGCCACGGCGAGCAGTGACTCGATGTCGCTCGGTAACCTCTTTGCTTGCTGCTCCGGCATGTGGCTCCGTCTTGGGGCTGCCCGGCCTTGAGCCGAGCAGCCCCAACAGGTTGATGATCCGCCTATGAGCGGCTTAAGTAAGCCACTTGAGCCGCCTGGTAGCAAGCCTGCCAAACCAGCGGGGACTTACCTGTCTTCGACGGATTGCGGGCGTCAAGAGCGAAGTTACCTATAGTGTCCGCGAGCGTCTCGCCAAGTTGGCCCTTCAGCAAGGTAAGGGGATCAACCCCCTTCCCCCAGGCATAGCGGCCGCTCTTTTCCTCGAGGAGGGCACGGAATGCTGCAAGGACCGGATACACAAAACCAGCGGGCACGCCGTACTTGGACTCCTCGGCGATGAAGAGCAGCTTGGCCTTACGGTTGCCATCGTAGGTCGTAACGCCGGTAAGTTTCCCGAACTTCCCGCCCGCAACCTCCCCGCTCTTACCACGCACCTTGTTGTACAGGTCGGGTAGGAGCACCTGGACATGATCATAGAGTTCAAGAGCATCCGCAGCGAGTGGGTAGATTTTCTCGTAGTCAGCTTTGTGATCCGAGAAATGCTGGAGGCATGCGGACTTTGAACGATAAGCATTAATCGGATGTACGCGGTCGCTGAAGTTAGCGCGGTCGAAGCATGTGAGAATCGCGATTACCTCGCGGACATCGATCGGTTTTGAGCCTCCATCGTCCAGCAGTTCGTGCTCCTTGTAAGCGATTAGGCCCGAATAGTGCTGCAGCGCCAGCGCTTTCTTAAGTTTCTCAAATTCGCCTTGGAGGTTCATTAGGCTCTGGTCACGCACTTGGTTCGAAGTGTTCCGTGCATCGACCAGAGTGGGGATTTCTTCCTGCTTGAACCCTTCCAAGATTTCGAGCTTTACATACTGCGGGTCTTGGAGGGTGTCGCGCTCCTCAAGCAAGATGTTGTATGTATGTCCTCCGTCTAGGAGACCATGGAGGTTGGGGTCCGCTAAAGTCAACGTGAGTTGGTTGTTCTGATTGCTGAATGACACGGAATGAACGGCCAGTACTATTCCGCGGTTCAGAAACACGAACAGTTCGGGATTGTCGTGAACACTCTCCCTTATGGCTCTGGGCACGGCACCGGAAAGCTTCGGATCTCGTACGTTGATCTTGCGCCACCCGCTTAGATCAGGCAGGTTTCGAATGTCGAGAACAGCGACATAGTCCCGATACCCTTGCTTCAGAAAAGGGGTTTCGACGTGACGGAAGGATACAACAGGCAGAACGAAACGAGCGGAGGGTTTCATATGTTCCTTTCAGTAAAGGGTTGACCTTTAACTTCCCGCCAAGGGGGAGGACCCCTATGACGGACGGACTGCCATTACTGGCTAGCCTTGTTCAGTATACCACCGGTAGCCGGGATTCTATCCAAGACCCTCGTCGGCGGCTAAGCCGTCGAAGCCTGATTTCGGTTGCGGCATGGCTAAAGCCATGCCCTTACCGCAAAAACTCGACCCGTATTCCCTTGCGCCAATCGCATGAGCCACGCTACTGATCTAAGGCCTGCGCCACTTGTCCGGTTGGCCTCGGTCGGTATAGCGGACGCGCGATACGAGAATGGCAGCACTAGGATCCATCTCTCTCGCCCTTTCGATGGCTTCCGCCTGCGTAGGCTCGTGATCACTGATCCTCTGTGCTCCGGGCCTCCGAATCGCGTAATCGTTCGCCGCCGGCCGCCGTTCAATAAACAACTTGCCGCTCCTCATAACACTGCCCCTTACCTCAATTTTAGCTGCACCCGCTCGTGCTCCCGCAGCTCATGCAGCGATAACAGCTTCCATTGCGAGTCATAATCGATCCGCAGAAGCTGCAAGTCGGAGCGTCGCCCAGGTCAACAATTCCGGCGAGGGCATCGGCGGCATGAATCGTCCCCGCAGCCGGTGGCCGGTGCTCCGTGGTCAGCGGAGAACCACTCACCACCGTGCTTTCTGGCAACTGCCCACTGGCCACTGACATCTTCGGTCTCAGATGCTCGAACAGCAACTGCTGCTGTCCGGTGAGGAAGCGCAGATGCAGCCAGCGGAAAATGTAATCCATGATCGACTTGGCGAAACCGATCTCCGGATTGTTCGACCAGCCGCTGGGCTCGAAGCGGGTGTGCTCGAATTTTTCACACAGCAGCTTGAGCGGCACGCCGTGTTGCAACGCGATGGAGACGGCGCAGGCGAAGCTGTCCATGAGGCCGCTGACGGTCGAGCCTTCTTTAGCCATGGTGATGAAGATTTCCCCGGGCTGGCCGTCGGGATAGAGTCCGACGGTGATGTAACCTTCGTGTCCACCGACGTTGAATTTGTGCGTTACCGAAGCGCGTTCGTCCTGCAAGCGGTGCCGCACGGCTTTTGGCGGCGCATTGAGGTCTTCGGCTTCCACCGCCTGTGTGGCGCGGGCGCCCTCGCCCGCGGGAGCTGCGGTTTTCGTCCCTGCCGCGCTGAGCGGCTGCGATTTCTTGCAACCGTCGCGATAAATCGCCACGGCTTTTAATCCCAGCTTCCACGCCTGGATGTATGCCTCCATAATTTCTTCCACCGAGGCCGACTCCGGCAGGTTTACGGTCTTCGAGATCGCACCTGAGATGAACGGCTGCGTCGCCGCCATCATTTTCAGATGCCCCATGTAGTGGATGGAACGCGTGCCCTTGGCCGGCTTGAACGAACAATCAAAAACGGCGAGATGCTCGTCCTGGATGTGCGGCGCGCCCTCGATCGTGCCGGTCGCATCGATGTAGCTGACGATTTTGTCCGCTTCATCGTGCGAGTAGCCCAGCTTGAACAACGCCGTGGGCACGGTGTTGTTCACGATCTTGATCATGCCTCCGCCCACCAGCTTTTTGTACTTCACCAGCGCCAAATCCGGCTCCACTCCAGTTGTATCGCAGTCCATCATGAAACCGATAGTGCCGGTGGGAGCGAGCACGGTGACTTGGGAGTTGCGATAGCCGAACTTCTCGCCGTGGGCGAGGGCTTCGTCCCAGCAGGCCTTGGACGATTCGTAGAGCGAAGCGGGAACGTTGTTCTTGTTAATGTTGTTGACAGAGGCGCGGTGCATGCGGATCACGTCGAGGAACGGCTCGCGATTGATGTACCAACCAGGGCAGGCGCCGCCGGGCATAGCGGGCGAGGGCGCCCGCTCCGCACCAAGGTTGGTGTCGGCCAAGGTTTTCTGAGTGGCCTCGGTCGCGGGGACGAGGGATGGGCAGAGCTCAGCAATTTTTGATGACTGCAAATAGGCTTCGCCGCACATGATGGCGGTGACGCAGGCGGCGTAGTCGCGGCCGGCGTCGGAGTCGTAGGGAAGCCCGGCAGCCATGAGCAGCGCGCCGAGATTGGCGTAGCCGAGGCCGAGCGGACGATAGTCGTGGGAGTTCCTGGCGATCATCTCAGTCGGATAGCCGGCATTGTCGACCAGAATTTCCTGCGCGGTTATGACAACGTCGACAGCATGGCGATAAGCCTCGACATCAAACGTCCCATTGGGCGCGAACTTCAGCAGATTCAAGCTGGCGAGGTTGCAGGCTGAATCGTCGAGGAACATGTATTCGGAACAGGGATTTGACGCGTTAATGCGGGCGGTGTTCTTCGAAGTGTGCCAGCGATTGACCGTGGTGTCGAATTGCATGCCGGGATCGCCGCAATGCCAGGTAGCGTCGGCGATTTTGTAGAGCAGATCTTTGGCCTTGTAAGTTTTCATAGGCCGGCCATCTTTCACGGCACGGGTAGTGAAATCGGTGTCGCGCATGACGGCGTACATGAAGTCGTCGGTTACGCGCACCGAGTTGTTGGCGTTCTGAAAGAAGATGGAGCTGTAAGCGTCGGAGTCGGGATGAGATCCGTCGTAGCCCATGGCGACCAAGGCGTGAGCTTTGGCTTCTTCCTTCGATTTGCACTCGATGAAGTCCACAATGTCAGGATGGTCAATATTAAGGATGACCATTTTGGCGGCGCGGCGGGTTTTGCCGCCGGACTTGATGACACCGGCAAAGGCGTCGAAACCCTTCATGAAGCTGAGCGGGCCGCTGGCGATGCCGCCGCCGCTCAAAGTTTCCGTGGACGAGCGCAGCGAAGAGAGATTCGTGCCAGTGCCTGATCCCCACTTGAACAGCATGCCCTCAGTCTTGGCCAGAGTAAGGATGGAATCGAGCGAGTCTTTGACCGAGTTAATGAAGCAAGCCGAGCACTGGGGCGTTTTGTAGCCGGTGACACTGAATTCGACGCGGCCAAGAGCGTGATTCCAGTGCCAGTTGGTAGCGTCGGAATTGCGCTCGATGCGGTCGCATCCCACATTGAACCAAACAGGCGAGTTGAAAGCGGCATACTGGCGAAGAAGAATGTGGGCCAGTTCATCGTGAAAAATGGCGCCGTCTTCGGGAGTGTTGAAGTAGCCCTGGGCGAGCCCCCAGTCACGGATAGTTTCTGCGACGCGGCTGACTAGTTGGCGCACGCCGGTCTCGCGCTCGGGTGTGCCGATCGTGCCGTGCAGATACTTGCTGGCCACGATGTTGGTGGCAGTCATCGACCAGTCCTTGGGAACCTCGACCTCCTTCTGCTCGAAGATCACGTTGCCGTGCGCGTCGGTGATCTGAGCGGTCCTGCGCTCCCACTCAAGTTCGTCGTAGGGAGAGACACCCGGCTTGGTGAAGAAGCGGCGGAAGGTAAGGCCAGGAGCTTTCTTCGACGCAGTTGAGGCAACGGCGGTGGCGCTTGGGGCTCGCTTTTCGGTGATTTCCGACATTATTTTTTCTCCTACAGCTCGGAATCAGTCGCGACTACCATTTCTAAAGCTTTCGGATCCCAGTTCTCAGTATTCCGCAGACAAGGATGCTGCATCTTGCGGTGAATAATTTCAAAGCTGTATGTCGTTCGCACGGGGGGAGTCCGGCGACGCCGGAGCCGTGGAACGGCCACCGCACTGTTTAGGTCTCAGGTCTCAGGCGTGAGGAGCGGGTCCCCTCCGTCGGGCCAGCGACGTTGTTCCCTTGAGAGAGCGGCACCAGGTCACCTCGCCAAGGCACGCCCCTTGTTTTCTAGCTTAAACGCATCTTTTTTTAGAGGCGTTTAAGCTCCATGGGATGGTTACAGTACTCCCGTATGTTGGGTCTGTCAAGTATTTATCACTATATATTGTATATGAAAGCAAGCAAAGGCAGAGACACCTGACCCAAAATGAAGTTTTCCACATTTGAGTAATTCCCACCCTTCGAAAACCGCGAAGGAGAATCCCACTCAAGCGGTGGCTCGCGGGGGACCGGTGATGCGCGGGGAAAGTGGCGCCAAAGGTCCAGCGCGGCGCTGACAAGCCGGCCAAGTCTCATCCGCAGGACCCATGGCGACATAAATGTCTTCGAAAATTTCGCGGCGCTGAATACTGCGGCGGCCATCAGAAGACTCAATCAAATAATCGCCGGGTTGCCCGCGTTGTTCGCGTCCGAGTGGATCCACGAAGGCCAGCGGCTCGGTGAGCTGTCGCGCCTTGATCAGGAAGCGTGTGCGATAAATGTTCCAAGCAGCAGTCGTATTCACAGCGTTCACCCTTGGGGGAGGGAGAGCCTATTGTCCTGATTTTCGATTCTCGATTTTCTCGCCCCAACCCTTACGCGAAAGACTGAGGCAGTTCTTCCGGCTGGAATTGTCTCTAAAGGTGACGCGAATTTACTCTTGAGTCAAAAGCGGGTCAATTCCAAATTTTTGGTGCAAATGAGGAAAAGTGAGCTGCGGGTTTTTGCAACAACGAAAAACCAAACACCAATGCTGCTGATGTTTGATGAACGGCGCGCTAGATCGAAAGGTTCTGGTTGCGTCAGGCGTGAAGTGGAAGATGTTCGCATGAACGAGGATGGAGTTTCCACAAGGCGAGCACAGATTATGCAAAGAGGGGAGACCGTGGGCAGAAGATAGGTTCCGTGTTCACGGTGAACTCAAGGATGAGCACAAGCCCCGGCTTACGGCCGGGGCCTGCTTGCGGAGCTGTTAGCGGTGGGCCATGGCTGGCTCATGATGAGCCCTGAAAGTTTCCAACCGCTGATTGATTTCGTCCCAGTTAACGACATTCCACCACGCCGCCAGATATTCCGGACGACGGTTCTGATACTTCAGATAGTATGCGTGCTCCCACACGTCATTGCCCATAATCGGGAACAAGCCTTGGGAAATGGGATTGTCCTGATTCGCCGTGCTGATGACCTGGAAATCGCCATTCGACTTGCCCACCAGCCAAACCCAACCGCTGCCAAACTGCTTGGCGCCGGTATCGTTGAATTTGGTCTGAAAGTCTTTGAAGCTGCCGAAGGATTTCTTGATGACCTCGGCGATGGGGCCGGAGGGCTCGCCGCCGCCCTTGGGCTTCATGATTTTCCAGTACATCGAGTGATTCATGTGTCCGCCGCCATTGTTGCGCACGGTGGTGCGAATGTCCTCCGGTATGGCGTTGAGGTCGCGCAACAATTCTTCGACCTTCTTCGATTGAAGATTGGGATATTTTTCCAACGCTGCATTCAGGTTTTTTACATAGGCGCCGTGATGCATATCGTGGTGCAGCTTCATGGTCTGGGTGTCGATGGTAGGTTCGAGGGCTGAGTAGTCGTAGGGCAAGGCAGGTAATTCATGGGCCATAGCGCTTCTTCCTCCGGAAATTAAAGATGACGAATGTAGACGCCGGGATTCACCGATCCAATTTCCGATCAGTCTACGCCTTGTTTGAGAACCTCGTAAAGATAAGCGATATCCATTTGGCCTTTGCCGGCCT
>Ga0187781_10000381_pt1 | contig 31532 bp, 36 predicted proteins | sample 0715_SJ02_MP02_2_FD_132447 | JGI IMG/M metagenome (GOLD analysis project Ga0187781, IMG submission 132447) | Tropical peat soil microbial communities from peatlands in Department of Meta, Colombia - 0715_SJ02_MP02_20_MG | ecosystem: Environmental > Terrestrial > Soil > Wetlands > Peat | place... | reverse complement strand
GGCACCACGCTTAGGCACGCGGCTCACCCGAAGGAGGGAGGAGTCTTGAAGGCGGGCGGCGCGGATCACGCCCGCCGCAGCTAAGAGTTACTTCGAAGCAGCGCCGGCCGCGGCGTACTTCTTGCGGAACTTGTCGACGCGCCCGGCGGTGTCGACGATCTTCTGCTTGCCCGTATAGAAAGGATGGCAGTTCGAGCACACCTCGACCTGCAGGTCCTGGCCGAGCGTCGAGCTCGTCTTGAACGTGTTGCCGCACGTGCAGGTGACGGTGATCTCTTTGTACTCGGGATGAATGGCGGCTTTCATGGCGGCTCGGGAACGGTGGGTCTTTATTCCTAAAATGGGGCGGAAGCACTCGAGTTAAAGGGCGCGGGAGTTTAGCGGCAGTGCCGCCGCGCCTCAAGCGCAGCGCCTCAAATCACTCTACACCGCGTCGCTCCTTATCCACAGAAGCTGTGGACAAGTCTGTGGACGACCAGGGGCGCAGAGCGGCGATTTCCCGGGCAGATTGCACAATTGTTACCTTGATCAAATTTTGATCAGGCATTTAAACACTGCGTTTTCAATTACTTATACGCATGATGTCCAGCGGCTTGGGCACTTTACGGCGTAATCTACTCATTCTCCGAAAGGGGTATCCGCGCCTGTGAATAAAGGCCGCAGACTGTCCCGGGCGCCGCCGGCGGGGGCGATTGACAAAGCGAAACCACCGGACATTTCCGCTCTTTCAGGCAGGAAATCGGCGACCAGATCGTTGAGGAACCGCAGGCCGAGCTCGGTCGGGCGATAACCCGCGGAGGTCCGCTCGAGCAGGCCACGGGCCATGAATCGCTCGAGTGGAGCGGCGACGCTCGAGGCGGCAAGGCCGGTGCGCGCGCTGAAGTCCTCCAGCGAGAATCCCGCCGTGAGCCGCAGCGCGTTCAGCATGAACTCGAACGGCAGCTCGTCCCTCGGCACGGGGTTGCGCGCCAGCTCGCCGGGAGATGCGGCGAGATAGCGCCGTGGCTCGCGCGGCTGCACCGTGCGCACGATCTCGCCGCGCTCGGCCGCGGTGAGCTTGCCGTGTGCGCCCGCGCCGACGCCGAGGTAATCGCCGAAGCTCCAGTAATTCAGGTTGTGGCGGCACTGCCTCCCCGGGCGCGCCCAGGCCGACACCTCGTAGTGCTCGAAGCCCGCCACCGCCAGGAGCTCCGCGCAGTCCTCGAGCATCGCCGCCGCATCGTCCTCGTCCGGCAGCGGCGGCGGACGCGCGGCGAACACCGTCCCGGGCTCGAGCGTGAGCTGGTAGTGCGAGAGATGCGCGGGGGCGAGGGCGAGCGCTTCCTCGACGTCGCGCAGCGCGCCGTCGCGGTCCTGCCCGGGAAGCGCGTACATCAGATCGAGATTGAAATTGCTGAGCCCCACGGCGTGCAGCTCCTCGGCCGCGCGGCGCGTCTCGAGCGGCGAGTGGATGCGCCCCAGCGCCGCCAGCGCCTCGGGCGCGAAGCTCTGCGCGCCGAGCGACACGCGCGTGACTCCCGCGCCGCCGTACTCGCCGAAGGCGCCGCGCTCGACCGCGCCGGGGTTCGCCTCGAGCGTTACCTCTGCATCGGCGGCGAGGCAGAGATGGCGGCGCGCCGCCTCGAGCACGCCCGCGATGCTCGAGGGCGGGAACAGGCTCGGCGTACCGCCGCCGAAGAACACGCTCACCACGGGCCGCCCGGTGACTTCCGCAGCCTGCGCCTCGAGGTCGCGCGCGAGCCGCGCGACATAGGGCCCGGCCGCGAGCTCTCCCTGCAAGGTATAGGAATTGAAGTCGCAGTAAGGGCACTTGCGCACGCACCAGGGGAAGTGCACGTAAAGAGAGAGCGGAGGAGCGAGCAGCGCGGACATGGGTCCGGCAGTATGCTACCGGCATGACCCGGCAGGTCAGATGGTGGCGGTCGGCCGCGGTGGCGGCGGCAGGGCTCGCGCTCGGCCTCCCGGCGCTCGCGGCAACTCCCGAGGCGGCGCCGGCGGCGGCCGCCCAGCCTGCAGCCGTGCATCCGGTCTCGCACCTCAAGGTCACTGTGCTGGTGACCAATCTCGCCGGCGATCCCAAGCAGGGCGACGGGGAATGGGGCTTCGCCGCGCTGGTCGAGGCCGAAGGCCACCGCATCCTCTACGACACCGGCTCCTCGGCCGACCTGGTGCTGCGCAATGCGCGCGCCCTCCACATCGATCTCTCGGACGTCGAGGACGTCGTCCTCTCCCACAACCACTTCGACCACGTCGGCGGGCTCATGGCACTGCGGCGCGAGCTGTCGAAGGCGAACCCGCGCGCCATCAGCCGCGTGCACGTCGGCGCCGGGATCTTCCGGCCCCGCCTGCGCGATGACGGCTCGGATGCCAACGGCTTGAAGGATATCCGCGACCAGTACCTCGCGACCGGCGGCGTGTTCGTGGTGCACGAGCGGCCGGAGCAGCTCTGGCCCGGCGTCTGGTTCAGCGGGCCGGTGCCGCGACCGAACGACGAGCGCAACTGGAATAAAGGTCTGTGGCTCGCGCTTTCCCCCGAGCGGATCGAGGACAACGTGCCCGAGGATTCGGCGCTGCTGTTCGATACGCCCGGTGGCATCGTCATCCTCACCGGCTGCGGCCACGCCGGCATCGTGAACATCACCGAGTACGCCCGGCAGGTCGTCGGCCCGCAGCCGCTCGTCGCGGTGGTCGGCGGGCTGCACTTGTTTGCCGCGAGCGACGCGCAGCTCGCCTGGACCGGCGCCAGACTCAAGGCCGCCGGCATTCAGAATCTGCTCGCTGCGCATTGCAGCGGCATCGAGGCGACCTATCGGCTGCGCGCGCTCACGGGCCTCGACCGCAGCACCGCGGTGGTGAGCGCAGTCGGGTCCTCCTTCACCCTCGGCAAAGGAATCGATCCGCTGGCCCTGGCGCGCTGAACGCGGGGTAGATCGCCATGGACCGGTTACTTTGATCGAATAATCGATCATTAAGATTTTACCGATTGATTTTAAAGGCTACATGGCCTCTTGTCCTCTATGCACCATCTGGTTTATCTTGATGAGCGATTAACCGATCTTTATTGACTCAATACATGATTAAACGATCATGAAAGTCACCCAGTCGGCCCTCCTCGATCCTGTCCGGGCAGCCGAAGCGAGGAAGCTCGGAGCGACGCTCGCGCGGCTGCGCATTGCCCGCGGCATCAAGCAGGACCAGGCGGCACTGCGTGCCGGCGTGTCCCGGAACACGGCCTATCGGCTCGAGAAGGGGGATCCGGGAATCGCGATGGGCCAGATCCTCAGGTACCTCGATGCGATCGTGCCCGGCAAGACGCTGCTCGAGCTTCTCTCCGAGACCGATCCCGCGCTCGCCGCGCTCAGTGCGAAGGAGCAGCGGCGCCGGGCCCGCGATCTCTCCAGGCGCGAGCTCGACGAGATCGACTTCTGAAGTCATGGCCGCGGCCGACCAGAAGCTCTTCGTCTTCGTCTATATCGACACGGAGTGGCTGCCCTGCGGCCAGCTCACGCTGAGCGAGGACGGCGCGCGGCTCCTCGCCTCGACGTTCGCGTACGGGCTGCGCTATCTGCTGCGTCCGGGCGCGCTCGAGGTCGATCCCGTGGCCTTGAGCATCCGCGACAAGGCCGCGGTCCGCGGCAAGGCCCTGTTCCCACCCAACAACCTGCCCTGCTTCGGTGGCATACGCGACGCAGCCCCCGATTCCTGGGGGCGGCGGGTCATCGAATCGCGCCTCAAGGTGCCCGCCAACAGCCTGCCGGAGTCCGCCTACCTCGTGCACGCGGGCAGCCAGCGTGTCGGCGCGCTCGACATCCGCTCAGCGCGCGAATCCTCCGCCACGCCGGGCTTCGGCACCTGGAACCACCTCGAGTACCTGATGGAGGCGGCGCAGCGGATCGATGAGGGCCTGCCGGTTCCTGCCCAGCTCGAAGAGATCTTCGCCGAGGGCAGTGCGCTCGGCGGCGCCCGCCCGAAGGCGACGGTGCGCGACGAGGAGCGGGTACTGTGGCTCGCGAAATTTCCGAGCCGCAAGGATCCGCTGGCGGTCCCGGTGGTCGAGACGGCGACGCTACGGCTCGCGGCCACCGCCGGTCTCACCGTGCCTCCGGTCAGGCTGATCGAGCTCGGCTCCCGCAGCGTGATGCTCATCCGCCGCTTCGACCGTTACTGGGCCAAGGCGGGGCTCGATGCGCCGCTGCCGGAGGATCTGCTCAGCACCGCGCCTGCCTACGGGCTGGCGGAGAAGCGCCTCGCGTTCGTGAGCGGACTGACGCTGCTCGCGTGTGACGAGATGGAATCACCGGACAGGTCCTACGGCGATCTGGCGCAGGCGGTGCGCCGCTACTGCCATCCGCGGGTGATCCGCGAGAACAACCGCGAGCTCTTCGAGCGGCTCATTTTCAACATCTTCGTCAACAACGACGACGATCACCTGCGCAACCACGGCTTCGTCTGGGACCCGCGCCTGCCCGGATGGCGCCTGAGCCCGCTCTACGACGTCATGCCGCGGGCGAGCCTCTCGCCCGAGCGGCGGCTGCACCTCGGGGTCGGGCCCGAGGGACGGGCCGCGACCCTCGACAACGCCTACGCCGGACGCGAGATGTTCACGCTGTCGGCGGAAGCCGCGGCCGAGAGCATCGCCAGGATCTGGAAGGTGTTGCGCGAATGGAAGGTCTACTTCGAGGAGTACCAGGTGCCGGCGGAGCAGATCGAGAAGATCGCGCCGGCGTTCCGGCACCTCGACGCGCTCGCCACGCCGGCGCTGCGCAAGCTCATTCCCTAGAGCCAGCGAGCCGCTATTCGGCGTTCTGCACCTGCTCGCGCATCTGCTCGATGACCACCTTCATGTCGACCGCGGAGCGCGTGGTCTCGAGGTCCTGCGACTTCGAGGAGAGCGTGTTGGCTTCGCGGTTGAGCTCCTGCATGAGGAAGTCGAGCCGCCGCCCGGCCGGCTCGCCGGCGGCGATCACGCGGCGCACTTCGGCGACGTGGCCGGTGAGGCGCTCGAGCTCCTCGTCGACGTCGAGCCGCTGCAGCAGCAGCGCCAGCTCCTGCTCGAGACGCTCCTGATCGACGCTGGTGGTGAGCTCGGCGACGCGCGCCTCGAGGCGCGCGCGTATGTGTGACTGGATCTCCGGCAGCCGCGCGCGCACGTCCTGTACCAGCGCCTCGAGCGCCGTGCAGCGCTGCTCCAGCACCTCGCGCAGCCGCTGTCCCTCGCGCGCGCGCGCCGCCGACAGATCCTCGAGCGTCGCCGCGAACAGCGCCCCGGCCGCCGCCAGCAACGGCTCGCCGCCCGGCGCGTCTTCGCGCAGCACCCCGGGCCAGCGCAGCACGTCGAGCACGTTGAGCGTCGCCGGGCCGTGCAGCGAGCGGCTCACGCTCTGCGCCGCGTGCAGCAGCCGCTCGAGCGTGCGTGCGTCCACCTCGAAGGCGCCGCTCGAGCCCGCGGGACGGCGGTAGCTCATGGTGCAGTCGACCTTGCCGCGCCGTATTTTCTGCGCCAGCCGCCCGCGCAGCTCGCCCTCGGCCGAGCGCAGCTCATCCGGCAGGCGGAAGCCCGCCTCGAGGAAACGGTGATTGACGCTGCGCAGCTCGCACACCAGCGAGCCCCAATCGCCGCTGGCTTCACGGCGTGCGAAGCCGGTCATGCTCGCGATCATGCTCGCGATCCGCCTCTGAAAAACCCCTGTCGGACGCACGCGGTCCGCAGCGCGCCGCGCTCTCACGCGCAACTACGCCGGGCCGCCGCAGGTGATATAAAGTCCCAACAAGTCTAACAGATGCGATGGAAGCTTCTTTGCGGGTCGAATACGCCGACGTCAGCCTGCTGGGCGGGCGTGAGGAGAACCAGGATCGGGTGAGCGCCGCGGTGGCCGAGCATGCGGCGCTGCTGGTCGCGGTCGATGGCATGGGCGGCCACGCCCATGGCGCGCGCGCCGCGCAGGTCACGCAGCAGGTGATCACCGAGGCCTTCTGGCATTCGCCGCAGCCGCTGTTCGATCCGCTCGGATTCCTGCACCTGACGCTCGGGCGTGCGCACCAGGAGGTCGTCAAGCTCGGCACGCAGCTGCCGCTCGAGCAGCGGCCGCGCGCCACCTGCGCCGTGTGCCTGATCCAGCAGCACGCCAGCTGGTGGGCGCACGTCGGCGACAGCCGCGTGTACCACGCGCGCCGCGGCGAGATGGTGGCGCGCAGCCGCGACCACAGCCACGTGGAGCTGCTGTTGCGCGAGGGACTGATCAGTGCCGAGCAGGCGCAGACTCACCCGATGCGCAACTTCGTCGAATGCTGCCTGGGGGGCGACCCGATCCTGCCCGACATGACCTTGAGCCGCCGCCGCCCGATCGAGCCCGGCGACCTGCTGCTGGTGTGCACCGACGGCTTCTGGGGACCGCTCAAGGACCCGGAGGTCGCGGGGAGCCTGAACGGCGCGGGTGAGCTGCGCGGGCAGCTGGCCGAGCTCGGCGGGCGCGCCGTCAAGCGCGCCGGACCTTCGAGCGACAACACCTCGGCGGCCGCGCTGCGCTGGCTCGGGGACTGACGCCATGGCAAGACCCTCGGGACGCGCGCCCGATGAGCTGCGGCCGGTGCGCTTCACGCGCGCCCACGGCAAGCACGCCGAAGGCTCGGTGCTGGTCGAGTTCGGCGACACGCAGGTGCTGTGCACGGCGAGCGTCGAGGAGTCGGTGCCGCAGTTCCTGCGCGGCAAAGCCCAGGGCTGGATCACCGCCGAGTACGGCATGGTGCCGCGCGCCACCCACACGCGCACCGCGCGCGAGGCGGCGCGCGGCAAGCAGAGCGGCCGCACCCAGGAGATCCAGCGCCTGATCGGCCGCTCGCTGCGCGCGGTGGTGGACCTGCGCGCGCTCGGCGAATGCACCATCACGCTCGACTGCGACGTGCTGCAGGCCGACGGCGGTACGCGCACCGCCTCCATCACCGGCGCCTACGTGGCGCTCGCCGAGGCCTGTGAGCGGCTGGTGGCACGGCGCGTGATCGCCGCGAGCCCGCTGCACGGCCAGGTGGCGGCGGTCTCGGTCGGGATCGTGGGCGGCGTGCCGGTGCTGGATCTCGACTACGCCGAGGACTCGCAGGCCGAAACCGACATGAACGTGGTGATGAACAACGGCGGCGGCTTCATCGAGATCCAGGGCACGGCCGAGGGCCATGCCTTCCGCCGCCACGAGCTCGATGCGCTCTTGAATCTGGCCGCCGCCGGCATCGGCGAGCTGCTCGCGCTGCAGGCCCAGGCGCTCAACGCGCCGTGAAGCGCGCGGTCCTCGCGAGCGCCAATCCCGGCAAGCTGCGCGAGCTCGCGGCGCTGCTCGAGCCCCGCGGATTCGAGCTGGTCTCGCAGGCCGCGCTCGGCATCGACCCCGTGCCCGAGACCGGCACCACCTTCCTCGACAACGCGCTCCTCAAGGCGCGCCACGCGGCGCAGCGCGCGCAGCTGCCGGCACTCGCCGACGACTCCGGGATCGAGGTCGACGCGCTCGGCGGGCGCCCCGGGGTCTGGTCGGCGCGCTTTGCCGCAGAGGGCGCGAGTGACGCGGCGAACCTCGCGCGCCTGCTCGAGGAGCTGGAGGGCGTTCCGGAGGCGCGCCGCGGCGCGCGCTACCGCTGCGTGCTGGTGTGGGTGCGGAACGCCGACGATCCCGCGCCGCTCATCGGGGAGGGAACCTGGGAGGGCCACATCGCGCTCACTCCGCGCGGCAGCGGCGGCTTCGGCTACGACCCGGCGTTCGTTCCGGCGGGCGAGCGGCGCACGGCCGCCGAGCTCTCCGCGGAAGAGAAGAACCAAGTGAGCCACCGCGCACAGGCTCTGCGCGCGCTCGTCGCGGCGCTCGAGGCGGGCAGCGTATATTCGCGCCCATGAGACGCGGCCGGCTGTACGTCATCTCGGCGCCCTCGGGCGCCGGCAAGACCTCGCTCGTCAAGGCATTGCTGAAGAGTGAGCCGCGGCTGCGCCTGTCGATCTCGCACACCACCCGCACGCGCCGCCCGACGGAAGTCGAGGGACGCGAGTACCACTTCGTCGCGAAGCCGCAGTTTGAGGAGCTGATCGCCAGGGGCGAATTCCTCGAGCACGCCCGGGTGTTCGACAACAACTACGGCACCTCGCGCGGCTTCGTCGAGTCGCAGCTGCGCTCAGGGCACGACGTGCTGCTCGAGATCGACTGGCAGGGCGCGCAGCAGGTGCGGGCGGCCATGCCCGAGTGCGTCAGCATCTTTGTACTGCCGCCGGCGCGGCAGGCGCTCGCCGAGCGTCTCGCGCGGCGCGCCACCGACACCGCCGAGGTGATCCGCCGGCGCCTGCAGGATGCCGCCACCGACATGTCCCACTACGACGAGTTCGACTACGTCGTGGTCAACGACGACTTCGACCGGGCGGTCGCGGACCTGAAGCGCATCGTCGATGGCCAGGGCGAGGACCTCAGGGGCGGCCGGGCCGAGCTCAAGCCGCTGCTCGCCGAGCTGCTGGCCGGAGCCTGAGGCTCAGGGGGCCCGAGCGCCCACCGCTAACCGCCGACTGGCCGAATCAGCCACTTTTCGCTTATAGTTAAAGGCCCTGCGCACCCCGTGCAGGGTGTACTCACAGATGCGTTCCCATGGCCCGAATCACCGTAGAAGACTGCCTGCACAACGTCGATAACCTCTTCCAGCTGGTGCTGCTGGCGGCGCAACGCGCCCGCCGGCTCGCCAACGGCGCGGAGGCGACCATCCCCCTCGAGAACGACAAGCCGACGGTGCTCGCGCTGCGCGAGATCGCCGCCGGCAACATCACCGCGGAGATGCTGCGCGAGCCCGAGCCGGCGCCCGAGCCCGCCGTTCCGGACGCGGACAACCAGTCCTCTTTCCGCGCCCCTCAGTTCGGCCTCGGAGACTGACGACAGCGCCGAACCCATGGACTATGCGTCTTCGCTCCGCGGACTCCTGCCCGGCGGAAGACGCACCCCGGGACTGAAGGAGCTGTTGGCCACCGCCGGCGGCTATCTCGCCCCCGAGCAGGTCGGACGCATCCGCGAGGCGGCCGAATTCGGCGCCTCGGCCCACCAGGGACAGAAGCGCCTCTCCGGCGAGCCCTACATCGCCCACCCGGTGGCGGCGGCCTCGATCCTCGCCGACCTGCACCTCGACACCGACACCATCGTCGCGGCGATCCTGCACGACGTCATCGAGGACACGCCGACGCCCAAGGACCAGCTGGTGGCGCGCTTCGGCGCCGACGTGGCCGAGCTGGTCGACGGCGTCACCAAGCTCGACCAGATCAAGTTCAAGAGCCGCGAGGAGGCGCAGGCGGAATCGTTCCGCAAGATGCTGCTCGCGATGGTGCGCGACCTGCGCGTCATCCTGGTGAAGCTCGCCGACCGCACCCACAACATGCGCACCATCGAAGCCATGGCGCCGGCGCGCCGCCGCGCCATCGCGCGCGAGACGCTCGAGATCTATGCGCCGATCGCCGAGCGCCTCGGGCTCTACAACATGAAGCTCGAGCTCGAGGACCTGGGGTTCAAGGCGCTCTACCCGCGCCGCTACGCGGTGCTCGAGCGGACGCTGAAGCGCGCGCGCGGCAACCAGAAGGAGTTCCTGAAGAAGATCGAGCAGCAGCTCAAGGCGGCGCTGCTGAAGAACGACATCCAGGCGGAGGTCGAGACGCGCGAGAAGCACCTCTACAGCATCTACAAGAAGATGCACCGCAAGCGCTCGCTGCTGAACGAGATCGTCGACGTCTACGGCATCCGCGTGATCGTCGACCGGCCCGACACCTGCTACCGCGCGCTCGGCGTGGTGCACGCGGTCTTCAAGCCGATGCCGGGGCGCTTCAAGGATTACATCGCCATCCCGCGGGTGAACGGCTACCAGTCGCTGCACACGACGCTGTTCGGGCCGAACGGCGTGCCGATCGAGGTGCAGCTGCGCACCGCCGATATGCATCGCGTGGCCGAATCCGGCATCGCCGCCCACTGGAAATACAAGGCCGGCGACCCGTCCGACTCCGCCCAGCAGGACCGCACGCGCGAGTGGCTCACGAGCCTGGTGTCGCTGCAGGAGGCGGGGTCGTCGGAGGAGTTCCTCGAGAGCGTCAAGGTCGATCTGTTTCCCGACAAGGTGTACGTGTTCACGCCCAAGGGCCAGATCCTGCGCCTGCCGTCCGGCGCCACGGTGGTGGATTTCGCCTACACCGTGCACACCGACATCGGCAACCGCTGCGTCGCCGCCAAGGTCGACCGGCGCCTCACGCCGCTGCGCACCGTGCTGCGCAATGGCCAGACGGTCGAGATCATCACCGCCAAGGGCGCAACCCCGAACCCCTCGTGGGTCAATTTCGTGGTGACCGCCAAGGCGCGCACCGCCATCCGCCATTACCTGAAGGGCCTCAGGCGCACCGAGGCGATCGCGCTCGGCTCGCGGCTCCTCTCCCAGGCGCTGCGCGAGTTCGGCCTCGCGCTGGAGGACGTCAAGCCCGAGGTGCAGCGCGCAGCGCTCGGCGAGCTCGGCATGAAGGATCTCGACGAGCTCTACGAGAAGATCGGCCTCGGCGAGCGGCTCGCGCCGCTCGCGGCGCGGCGGCTGCTGCCCGGCGCGCCGGCCGGCGACGGCAAGGCGGCCCCGGCGCCGCTCGCGATCGCCGGCACCGAGGGGCTGCTGGTGACCTACGCGCGCTGCTGCTTCCCGATCCCCTACGACCCGATCTTCGCTTTCCTCTCCACCGGGCGCGGCGTGGTGATCCATCGCGAGAACTGCGTCAACGTCGAGGACTACCGCAAGCACCCGGAGAACTGGCTGCCGGTGAGCTGGCAGAGCGCGCCCGACCGGCTGTTCTCCTCCGAGATCCGCGTGCACGTGGTCAACCGCACCGGCGTGCTGGCGGCGGTCGCCGCGGCGATCGCCAGCACCGAGACCAACATCGACCACGTATCGATCGACGAGCAGGATGCGGATGCCGCGGTGATCACCTTCGAGCTGCGGGTGCGCGACCGCCGCCAGCTCGCGCGGCTGGTGCGGGTGATCCGGCGCATGCCGGACGTCAACCGCGTCAACCGTACCATTGCCGCCCGCGCCCGCGACGAGCACAGCCCCGAGAGCGAGGCCGAGAGCGACGCCAGCGGATGAACCGAAGCGAGACACCGAGAAGGAGTTGAGCCGATGAGCCGCCAGAGCTTTCACACCGACCGCGCCCCGCAGGCGATCGGCACCTATTCGCAGGCGGTGCGCGCCGGCGACACCGTCTACCTCTCGGGCCAGGTGCCGTTCGATCCGGCCACCATGCAGCTCATCGCCGGCGACATCGAGGCGCAGGCACGGCGCGTGTTCGAGAACCTGAAGGCGGTGGCCGAGGCCGCCGGCGGCTCGCTTGCGCAGGCGGTGAAGCTCACCATCTTCCTCACCGACCTCACGCACTTCGCCAAGGTCAACGAGGTCATGGCCACCTACTTCGCCAAGCCCTACCCCGCGCGCTCGACCGTCGGGGTCGCCTCACTCCCGCGCGGCGCGCAGATCGAGATCGAGTGCGTGCTGCACCTCGGCTGAAGTCCCCGGGCGCGCCCGCCGGGGATGCCGGCGGCCGCCCGGTCACGACTCTGCGCGGCGTCGGTGCGGCGCTCGCAGCGCGCCTCGCGCGCCTCGGCGTCACGACGGTCGCCGACCTGCTGTTCCTGCTGCCGCTGCGCTACGAAGACCGCACCCGCGTCACCGCGGTCGGCACGCTGACTCCCGGCTCACGCGCCACGGTCGAGGGCGAGGTGCAGCTCACGGAGGTGGCCTACCGCCGGCGCCGGCAGCTCCTCACGCGGATCTCCGACGGCTCGGGGTTCCTCACCCTGCGCTTCTTCTATTTCTCCGGCAGTCAGCAGCAGGGGCTGACGCGCGGCACCCGCCTGCGCGCCTTCGGCGAGGTGCGCCGCGGCCCGCTCGGTCTCGAGATGGTCCACCCGGAGTACCGCCGCTTGAGTCATGAGGCCGCGCCGCTCGAGGAAACCCTCACGCCGATCTACCCGCTGACCGAGGGAGTGCCGCAGGGGCGGCTGCGCTCGCTCATCGGCCAGGCGCTGGACCAGCTCGCGCGCGAGGGCCTCGCGGACCTGATTCCGCCGCGCGCGGGGCTGCCCGCGGGACTGCCGACGCTCTGGCAGGCGCTCTCCTACCTGCACCGCCCGCCGCGCGAGGCGGAGCTCGCCGTGCTCGCCGCCGGCCGCCACCCGGCGCAGCGGCGCCTCGCCTTCGAGGAGCTGCTGGCGCATCACCTGTCGCTGCGCCTGCGCAAGCGCGCCCTGAAGAGCGATCAGGCCTTCCGCCTCGACGATCGCGGGGGCCTCGCGCACCGTCTGATCGCCGCGCTCCCCTTCGCGCTCACGCGAGCCCAGGGGCGCGCGCTCGCCGAGGTCGAGGCAGACCTCGGCGCGGGCGTGCCGATGGTGCGTCTGCTGCAGGGTGATGTGGGCTGCGGCAAGACCGTGATCGCAGCCGCCGCCGCCGCTCGCGCCGCGGGCGCGGCCAGGCAGGCGGCACTGATGGCGCCGACCGAGCTGCTCGCCGAGCAGCACTGGCGCAACTTTCAGGACTGGTTCCGCCCGCTCGGGATCCCGGTCGCGCTCCTCTCGGGCGGGCAGGCGGCGCGCACGCGCCGCAGTGCGCTCGATGGCCTCGCCTCGGGCGAGATCCGCGTCGTGGTCGGCACGCACGCGCTCTTCCAGGAGGGGATCGCCTTCGACTCGCTCGCGCTCGTCATCGTCGACGAGCAGCACCGCTTCGGCGTGCAGCAGCGCCTCAGGCTCTCGGAGAAGGGCGAGGAGGCCGGCCGCGTGCCGCACCAGCTGATCATGACCGCGACGCCGATCCCGCGCACGCTCGCCATGACCGCCTACGCCGACCTCGACATCTCGGTGATCGACGAGCTGCCGCCCGGGCGCACGCCGGTGCAGACCGTGGTGCTGCCCGAGGAGCGGCGCGCCGAGGTGGTGGAGCGCATCGTCGGCGCGTGCCGCGCCGGGCGGCAGGTCTACTGGGTGTGTCCGCTGATCGATGAGTCCGACGAGCTGCGCGCCCAGGCCGCCGAGGAGACCGCGGCAACGCTCGCCCAAGCCCTGCCGGGCGTGCGCGTCGGCCTGGTGCACGGGCGCATGCCGCCGGCGGCCAAGGATCAGGCGATGCTCGCCTTCAAGTCGGGAAAGATCCAGCTGCTGGTCGCCACGACGGTGATCGAGGTGGGGGTCGACGTCCCGAATGCCACGCTCATGGTCATCGAGAACGCCGAGCGCATGGGCCTCGCGCAGCTGCACCAGCTACGCGGACGCGTGGGCCGTGGCGCGGAGGCCAGCAGCTGCGTGCTCCTCTACCGCGCGCCGCTCTCGGAGCCGGCGCGCGAGCGGCTCAAGGTCATCCGCGCGACCAGCGACGGCTTCGAGATCGCGCGGCGCGACCTCGAGCTGCGCGGACCGGGCGAGCTGCTCGGCACGCGCCAGACCGGGCTGGCGGAGCTGCGGGTCGCCGACCTGATGCGCGATGCGGATCTGCTGCCGCGGGTGCAGGCGGCGGCGGAGCTGCTCGAGTCGGCGCCTGAGACCGTGGCGGCGCTCACTGCGCGCTGGATCGGCTCGGGCGAGCGCTTCGGGCGCGTGGGCTAACATAGGACGCACCGATGTCAGCGGCCGCACCCGAGCTTTCCGCCACGCCGCCGGAGCCCCCGGAGGCACCGCCTCCGGCGCCGGTCGCCGTCCCGGAGGCCGCTGCGCCCGCGCCGCCGGAGCTGGCGGTGCCGCGCTTTCCCGAGGCGCCGTTCTCCTTCCGTCTCGGGCGGCGGCTCACCGAGTACGCGCGCCTCATGCGGCTCGACCGGCCCGTGGGCACGTGGCTGCTGCTGTGGCCGTCGCTGTGGGCGCTGTGGATCGCAGGCGCCGGGAAACCGAAGCCGAAGGTGCTGATCGTGTTCGTGCTCGGTGTCGTGGTGATGCGCGCCGCCGGCTGCGTGATCAACGACTTCGCCGACCGCGACATCGACCCGCACGTGCGCCGCACGCGCGACCGCCCGCTGGCCGCGCGGCTGGTGAGCCCGGCCGAGGCGCTCACTCTGTTCGGACTGCTGATCGCCGTCGCGCTCTTCCTGGTCACGCGGCTCGATGCGTTCACCGTCAAGCTCGCCGGCATCGGCGCGCTGCTCACGGTTTCCTACCCCTTCGTCAAGCGCGTCTTCCCCATGCCGCAGCTCTACCTCGGCATCTCCTTCGGCGGCTGGGGCGTGCCCATGGCGTTCGCGGCGCAGCTCGGCACGCTGCCGCGGGTGTGTTGGGTGCTGTACATCGCCGCGGTGATCTGGGCCTCGATGTACGACACCCTCTACGCCATGGTCGACCGCGAGGACGACCTGAGGATCGGCATCAAGTCGAGCGCCATCCTGTTCGCCGACATGGACAAGCTCCTGATCGGCGTCATGCAGCTCATGATGCTGTATGCGCTCTACCTGGTGGGCGAGGACATGCACTTCGGCCGCTGGTTCGAGGGGGGCGTGGTCGCGGCGGCGCTGCTGTTCCTCTGGCAGCAGTGGCTCATCCGTCGGCGCGATCCGGCCGGCTGCCTGCGTGCCTTCCAGAACAACCAGTACGTCGGGCTGGTGATCTTCGCCGGCATCCTGCTGCAGTACGTCTACCGATGAAGAACCAGTCATTCCCCCTGCGCCTCGGGTTTGCAGTCCGCGGCCTCGCGCATGCGCTGCGCAGCGAGCACAGCTTGAGATTTCAGTCCGTGGTCCTGGTGCTGGTGCTGCTGGCGCTCCTCTGGCTGCGCCCGTCGCCCTGGTGGTGGGCGCTGGCCGCACTCGCGAGCGCCGGTGTGATCGCGGCGGAGCTGCTCAACACCGCCATCGAGGAGCTCGCCGATCACCTGCACCCCGAGCTCCACCCCCGCATCCGCGTGGTCAAGGACTGCGCCGCGGCGGCGGTGCTGGTGGCGGTGCTGGGCGCGCTCGGCGTGGCGCTCGCTTTCTGCATGGAAGTGCTGATGCACCGCTAGAACCGGGCGCGGCCGATTGTCGACTTTGAGGCGAGCCTTTCGTTGACACGGCAGGACGCCCTCGGGCATGGTCGCCGCATGAGCCTGAGCCACGCGCCCGCCGAGCCGATCCGCCACGACTGGACGCTCGAAGAAGTCGAGGCGCTGTTCGCGCTGCCCTTCATGGACCTGATGTTCCGCGCGCAGCGCGTGCATCGCGCCCACCACGATCCCAACGCGGTGCAGCTCGCGACCCTGCTGTCCATCAAGACCGGCGCCTGCCCCGAGGACTGCGCCTACTGCCCGCAGAGCGTCCACTACCAGACGGGCCTCACCCGCACGGCGCTGCTCGAGGTCGAAGCGGTGCGCGCAGCCGCCGGGCGCGCGCGCGCGGCCGGCGCGACCCGCTTCTGCATGGGGGCCGCGTGGCGCTCACCGAAGGATCGCGATCTCGAGGTGGTCGCCGCGATGGTGCGCGAGGTGCGCACGCTCGGGCTCGAGACCTGCGCGACGCTCGGCATGCTCACGCCCGGCCAGGCCGCACGCCTGAGGGACGCGGGCCTCGACTACTACAACCACAATCTCGACACCTCGGCCGAGTTCTACGGCGAGATCATCAGCACCCGCAGCTACCAGGAGCGGCTCGACACGCTCGCGGCGGTGCGCGAAGCCGGGATCCACGTGTGCTGTGGTGGGATCGTCGGCATGGGCGAGTCGGTCGGCGACCGCGCCCAACTCCTGCGCACGCTCGCCAACCTGCCGGAGCACCCGGAGAGCGTTCCCATCAACCGCCTGGTGAAGGTGCCCGGCACGCCGCTCGCGGACGCACCAGAGGTCGATTCGTTCGATTTCGTGCGCGCCATCGCGGTCGCGCGCGTGCTGATGCCGCGCTCCTACGTGCGGCTGTCCGCCGGGCGGGAGGCGATGTCGGACGAGCTGCAGGCGCTGTGCCTGATGGCCGGGGCGAACTCCATCTTCTACGGCGAAAAGCTCCTCACCACCGGCAACCCCGACGTCGAGCGCGACCGGCAGCTGCTCGCGCGGCTCAAGGTCACCGCGGAGAAGGCGCCCGCCATGGAAGCCGCGAGCCACAGCCCCTCCGGCCATGAAGCGAGTCGCGCACGCGCTTGCTGAGGCGCTGTCGCGGCTCGAGGCCGCGCAGCTGCGCCGCCGCCGCATCACCATCGAGGGCTTCGCGGCCGGGGACAGCCGCGCGCGCGTTCGCGTCGGCGGCCGCACGCTCGTCGACTTCAGCAGCAACGATTACTTAGGGCTCGCGCGCCACCCCGCGCTCGCTGCCACGATGAGCGCCGCTGCCACGGCCCTCGGCGCGGGCAGCGCCGCCTCGCACCTCGTGAGCGGTCACGGCACCGAGCACGAGCGGCTCGAGGAGGAGCTCGCGGCCTTCACTCAGCGCGAGAGGGCCTTGCTCTTCTCGACCGGCTACATGGCCAATCTCGCCGTCATGAGCGCGCTCGCCGGGCGCGGCGAGCGCATCCTCCTCGATCGCCTGAGCCACGCCTCGCTCATCGACGGGGCGCTGCTCTCGGGCGCAGCGCTCGTTCGCTACCGCCACGCCGATGGAGAGGCAGCCGCCCGCGCGCTCGGGGAGGACCTGCCGGGTGCCGCGCTCATCGGCACCGACGGCGTTTTCAGCATGGACGGCGATCTCGCGCCGCTCCCGGCGCTCAGCTCGGCCGCACGCCGCGCGGACGCCTGGCTCGTGGTCGACGATGCGCACGGCCTGGGCGTGGTGGGCGCGAGCGGGCGTGGCACGCTCGAGGAGTTTGGCTTGAGGAGCGCGGAGGTTCCGGTGCTGGTCGGCACGCTCGGCAAAGCCTTCGGCTCCTTCGGCGCCTTCGTCGCCGGCGACGCCGGCCTGATCGAGTACCTCATCCAGAAGGCGCGCTCCTATATCTACACCACCGCGCTCCCTCAGCCGGTCGCGGCGGCAAGCCGCAAGGCACTCGAGCTCGCCGAGCGCGAGGACTGGCGGCGCACGCGCCTCGGCGCGCTCATCGAGCGCTTCCGGCGGCACGCGGCGGAGTGCCAGGTGCCGCTCGGCCCCTCGCGCACGCCCATTCAGCCCATCGTGCTCGGCAGCGAGGCGGCAGTGCTCGCCGCGCAGCGCGAGCTCGAGGCGGAAGGCCTCCTGGTGATCGCCATCCGCCCGCCGACCGTGCCGAAGGGTACGGCGCGGCTGCGCGTCGCACTCACCGCGGCGCATACCGAATCCGAGATCGACCAGCTCGCCGAGGCGCTCGGCCGCGCCTGTGCGCGGCGGCGCGCCCGGGGCGCCGCATGAGCGCGCTCAACGCCGAAGTTAGCGGGCGCGGGCGGCGGGACCTCGTGCTGCTGCACGGCTGGGGCATGAATCTCAGGGTGTGGGATGCCCTCACGGAGGCTCTCGCCCGGCGCTTCCGCCTGATCGCCATCGATCTGCCCGGGCACGGCCGGAGTGACTGGGACGGTGTGGCCTACAGCCCCGCGGCGCAGACCTTCCGCGTGCACGAGACGCTCGCGCCGCTCACGACCCGCTACCACCTGCTCGGCTGGTCGCTCGGCGGCCAGTTCGCGCTCGATCTCGCGGCCGCGATGCCCGCCGGCATCGAGCGCCTCATCCTGGTCGCGACCACGCCGCGCTTTCTCGCCGGTCCCGGCTGGCGTTTCGGCGTGCAGCAGGCAGCGCTCGAGCGCCTCGCTGCGCAGGTGCGCGAGGATCCGGAAGAAGCGGTGAGAGGATTCGTCCGCCAGCAGGCGCGCGGCCTGGCGCGGCGGACCGCGGACCAGGTGCTCGCGCGGCTCGGCAGCGCGCTCGAGCAGGGCGGCGCGGCACACCCGGAGGCGCTCAGGTGGGGTCTCGAGCGGCTGCGGCAGGGCGACCTGCGCATGCAGCTCTCCCAGGTGCGCGCGCCCGCGCTCGTGATCGCCGGCCAGGACGACCGCATCACGCCCCCCGGGGCGTCCCGGGCGCTCGCCGCGGCGCTGCCGAAGGGGAGCTTCCGCCAGCTGCGCGGTGCGGGCCACGTGCCCTTCCTCTCCAACCGCGATCAGTTCCTCGCCGCGCTCGACGGCTTCCTGCGTGGCTGAGGACGCGGACGCGTTCCGTCTCGACCGCGGGCGGCTGCGCACCGCTTTCGACCGCGCGAGCGAGGGATACGAGGCCGCCGCAGCCCTGCAGGCGCGCGTCTCGACCGAGCTGCTCGAGCGCCTCACGGCCTTCGATTTCGCTCCTGGCGTGGTGCTCGACTTGGGCGCCGGCACCGGCCGGGTGACGCGCGAGCTCAAGCGCCGCTACCCGCGCGCGCTCGTGATCGCGCTCGACCTCTCGCCCGGGATGCTGCGCGAGGCGCGGCGCCACCAGCGGCTCTGGCGGCGCTTCGCGCGCGTCTGCGCAGATGCGCTGGCTCTGCCGCTGGGAGCTGCGAGTGTCGACCTCGTGTTCTCGAGCCTCATGCTGCAGTGGTGCGAGCCGCTCGGCCAGGCGCTCGCCGAGGTGCGCCGGGTGCTGAAGCCAGGCGGCTTCTTCGCCTTCAGCACCTTCGGCCCCGACACGCTCAAGGAGCTGCGCGCCGCGTGGGCGCGGGCCGACGGCCTCACCCACGTCAATCGCTTCCTCGACATGCACGACGTCGGCGATGCGATCGCACGCAGCGGGCTCGCGGAGCCGGTGCTCGACGTCGACCGCGTCGAGCTCGGCTATCCCGACGCGCTCAGCCTGATGCGGGACCTGAAGGCGATCGGCGCCCACAACGTGACCGCGGGCCGGCCGCGCACACTCGTCGGCAAGTCGCGCCTCGCGCGCATGACCGAAGCCTACGAGGCCTGGCGGCGCGGCGGGGCGCTCCCCGCCACCTATGAAGTGATCTACGGCGCGAGCTGGGGAGCGGCCGCACCGGCTGCCGCCACCTCGCTCGCCGGCGAAACGCTCGTCGCGCCGGGCTCGATTCGCCGCAGGCAGGGCCGCTCGCGGTGAGCAATCCCAGCTTTTTCGTCACCGGCACCGACACCGGGGTGGGCAAGACCGTGATCGCCTGCGGGCTCGCGCGCGCCTTTGCCGCCGCCGGCGAGCGCGTCGCCGTCATGAAGCCGATCGCCTCGGGAGCGGAGCGGACGCCCGAGGGCCTTCGCAACGCGGACGCCCTGGCGCTCATCGAGGCGGCCAACGTGCCGCTCACCTACACGCAGGTGAACCCCTATTGCTTCGAACCAGCGATTTCTCCGCATATCGCGGCAGAAGACGGCAGAATCGAGATAAATCTCGACACGATCGTGGCAGGGTTCGGGGCCCTGAGCGTCCGCTCCGACCGGGTCATCGTCGAAGGGGCGGGGGGCTGGCTGGCCCCGGTCAATGCCCGGGAGACGATGGCCGACCTCGCCCGCGCGCTCGGCATTCCGGCCCTGCTGGTGGTGGCGCTGCGCCTCGGGTGCCTGAACCACGCCGAGCTCACCTGGCGCGCGATCGCAAGTACCGGCGTCGAGTTCGCCGGCTGGATCGCGAACGGCGCGAGCGCGCCGATGGAGCGCGAGGCGGAGAATCTCGCGACGCTCACGCGGCGGCTCGGCAGGCCGCCGCTCGCGATCGTGCCGTTTGCGCCCGCGCGCACCGGCTCGCTCTCGCTCGATGAGGCCGCCGCGCGGCTCGGCGCCGCGAAATTCCCGGGAATTTCCGCTTGATTTGAATCGCCACGGCTGCGCGCTAACATCGCCCGCAAGCCCATGGACGCCGACGCACTCTCGATCGAGATCCGTCCCAACTGCTCCCTCACCGCGCGCGGCGCACGCATGTTCTTCGCGAGTGCCTGCGTGGTCCCGTTCGGCCTGGGAGGCTTCCTCGCGCTCAAGGGCTTCTGGCCGATCCTGCCGTTCGCCGGACTCGAGATCGTGCTGCTCGCCTGGGCGCTCAAGGTCTCGCTCGAGCGGCGCTTCCACTCCCAGACCATCACCGTCACCGAGTCGGACGTCTGCATCGAATCGCGGGCGCGGGGCCGGAGCGAGCGGCTCGTGTTCCCGCGGCATTGGGCACAGGTTAAACTTCGCCGCCCTGGCGCAAGCCTGCACCCGAGCCGGCTCACCATAGAGTCGCACGGTCGCCAATGCGAGCTGGGCAGCTTTCTGACCGAAGAGGAGCGGCGCGGACTTGCCCTGCGCCTGGCGAGAGTCGTTGGCCGCGTCAACGAGACGCCCTCCTGGCCCTGAAGGGCTCGCGGTCGGGGAGCCGAGGGACCGCTCCGGAGTTTTTCGCGCCGTACCGTCGTGACGGGCGCGCGCTGTAAGGCACAAGAATGACGATCCGCAAAACGCTCGCCCGACTCGCCCTGACCGCCGCCGCGGGGTTGCTGACGCTCCCGGCATGGGCCGAGGAGTCCGGCTGGGCGCAGCTCAACCTGCCGAAGGGCGTCACCGACATCAGCCGCAAGATCTACGGGCTGCACATGAAGATCTTCTGGGTCTGCGTCGTCATCGGCATCGTGGTGTTCGGCGTCATGATCTGGTCGCTGGTCGCCTTCCGGAAGTCGAAGGGTGCCGTCCCCGATACGACCATGGTGCACAACACCCGGGTCGAGGTCGTCTGGACCATCGTCCCGGTCATCATCCTGATCGCCATGGCGGTGCCCGCGGCCCGCACGCTGATCGAGATCGAGGACACCACCAAGACCGGGCTCAACATCAAGGTCACGGGCTTTCAGTGGGGCTGGGAATACGAGTACCTCGACGAGGGAGTCAGCTACTACTCGCACCTCGACCGCGCGAGCGATGCCGCACGCGAGCTCGGCTCAGGAATCGACCCGACCACCGTGCCGCACTATCTCCTCAACGTCGATCATCCGCTGGTCGTGCCGAACGGCGTGAAGGTCCGACTCCTCATCACCGGCGCCGACGTCATCCACTCCTGGTGGGTGAAGGATCTCGGCATCAAGAAGGATGCGATTCCGGGCTTCGTCAACGAGGCCTGGTTCAAGATCGACGACGATTTCACCGGCATGCTGCGCGGCAACTGCGCCGAGCTCTGCGGCCGCGATCACGGCTTCATGCCGATCGTGGTCGACGTGCGTTCCAAGGCGGACTTCGACAGCTGGCTGAAGAGCACCGCGGCCGGGCAGAAACAGGCCGCCGCGCCCGCGGCCCCTGCCGCCGCCCCCAGCGCACCGCCCGCGACTGCCGCGGCTACCGCCGCCGCCTCGGGCTGACCTCTACTCTTTAAGGAACCTCCGACATGGCCGAGCACCACGCCCACGCCGCCGCCCACGCCGACCACGACCACAAGCCGCACGGCTGGCGGCGCTGGGTCTACGCCACCAACCACAAGGACATCGGCACGATGTACCTGGTGTTCGCCTGCATCATGTTCTTCGTCGGCGGCGCCATGGCCATGGTCATCCGGCTCGAGCTGTTCCAGCCGGGAATGCAGTTCGTCGACCCGCAGTTCTTCAACTCCATGACCACCATGCACGCGCTGATCATGATCTTCGGCGCGGTCATGCCCGGGTGGACGGGACTCGCGAACTGGATGATCCCGATGCAGGTCGGGGCGCCCGATATGGCGCTGCCGCGCCTCAACAACTTCAGCTTCTGGATCCTGCCGTTCGCCTTCACGCTGCTGCTCTCGTCGCTGTTCGTGCCGGGCGGCGCGCCGGCGGGCGGCTGGACCATGTACCCGCCGCTGGTGCTGCAGAACGGCGCCTCCTTCCCGATGCTGATCTTCGCGGTGCACCTGATGGGCGCCTCTTCGATCCTCGGCGCCATCAACATCGTCGTCACCATCATGAACATGCGCGCGCCGGGCATCACGCTGCTGCGGATGCCGCTGTTCGTCTGGACCTGGCTGATCACCGCCTATCTCCTGATCGCGGTGATGCCGGTGCTCGCGGGAGCGGTGACCATGCTGCTCACCGATCACTTCTTCGGCACCACCTTCTTCACCGCCGCCGGCGGCGGTGACCCGGTGATGTTCCAGCACATCTTCTGGTTCTTCGGACACCCTGAGGTCTACATCCTGATCCTGCCGGCCTTCGGCATCATCTCGGAGATCATCCCGACCTTCTCGAGGAAACCGCTGTTTGGCTACGAGACCATGGTGTACGCCGTGGCCTCGATCGCCTTTCTGTCCTTCATCGTCTGGGCGCACCACATGTTCACGGTGGGTATGCCGCTCGCCGCGCAGCTGTTCTTCATGCTCTCGACCATGCTGATCGCGGTGCCGACGGGCGTGAAGGTGTTCAACTGGACCGCCACCATGTGGAGGGGGTCGCTGTCCTTCGAGCCGCCGATGCTGTTCGCGCTCGCGTTCCTGTTCCTGTTCACGATCGGCGGCTTCTCCGGGCTGATGTGCGGGATCGTGCCCGCGGACTACCAGTACCAGGACACGTATTTCGTCGTGGCCCATTTCCACTACGTGCTGGTGCCGGGGGCGATCTTCGCCATGATGGCCGGGGTCTACTACTGGCTGCCGAAGTGGACCGGCAAGATGTATGACCTGAAACTCGCCACCTGGCACTTCTGGCTGTCGGCGATCTTCGTCAACGTGCTGTTCTTCCCGCAGCACTTCCTGGGGCTCGCCGGCATGCCGCGCCGCATCCCCGACTACGCCGTGCAGTTCACCGACTGGAACATGGTGTCCTCGATCGGCGGCTTCTTCTTCGGCGCCGCTCAGGTCCTGTTCCCGATCGTCATCATCAAGTGCATCCGCTCGGGCCAGCCGGTCGGCAACCGCGCCTGGGAAGGTGCGCACGGGCTCGAATGGGAGCTGCCGTCGCCGCCGCCGTACCACTCCTGGACCACGCCGCCGTCGGATGCGGTGATCGCGCGCGGAGCGGAGCACTGATGCGGGCGCAGGACCACACGCCCGGCCGCCTGGCGCGCACTGCGGCGGTCGCGGCCGCCGTCGATGAGGCCGGGCGGCGGCGCCGCGTGCGCCGGAGCGCGATTCTGTTCGCGGTGATCGCCGCGGCGTTCTACTTCGGCTTCATCGCCACGGTGCTGATGCGGGCCGCCAGATGAGCAACCGCGAGCGCGAGAACCGCACCCTCATGTGGAAGCTCGGCGCGATCGCGCTCGGCGCCTTCGGCTTCGGCTTCGCGCTCGTGCCGCTGTACCGCACGCTGTGCGCGGTCACCGGCTACGGCGACCAGGGCAAGCTCCTCGAGCGCTCGGCCGCCATCGAGCATCCGGACCGGAGCCGCACCGTGACGGTCGAATTCCTCACCGACGTGGCGAGCGCCGGCAGCTGGGACTTCCGCCCGGAGGTGCGCCGCGTCGAGGTGCATCCGGGTGAGCTCTATACGGCGCAGTTCTACGCCCACAACCTCACCGGACACGACTCGACCGCGCAGGCGATACCCAACATCTCCCCCTCGGAGGTGGCGGCCTACTTTCACAAGACCGAGTGCTTCTGCTTCTCGCCGCAGCATTTCGCGCTCAACGAGGGTCGCGACATGCCGGTGCGCTTCATCGTCGACCCGGCGCTCCCGACCCACATCGACGTGATCACGCTCGCCTACACTTTCTTCGACGAGTCCTCGCGGGTGACGCGACGCTAACGAACTCCTTGAGAGAGCCAAACGCAATGACCGACGCACACGCCCACGCCCACGATTCCAGCCACTACTACATCCCGGCGAGCAGCCCCTGGCCGATCTACGCCTCGGTGTCGCTGTTCTTCGTGATGGCGGGGGCGATCTCCTTCCTCAACGGCTGGGCGGGCGGCTGGGCGTTCATCCCGGGCGCGCTGCTGCTGGCGAGCCTGTTCTTCTTCTGGTTCGGCACCGTCATCGATGAGAACCAGCGCGGCATCTTCAACCTGCAGGTCGACCGCTCGTTCCGCATGGGAATGATGTGGTTCATCTTCTCCGAGGTGATGTTCTTCGGCGCCTTCTTCGGTGCGCTGTTCTACGCGCGCGTGCTGGCGGTGCCGTGGCTCGGCGGCGAGGGCGTCAAGGTCTTCACCAACTACCTGCTGTGGCCGCACTACGAGCCCGCCTGGCCCACCAACGGCCCGGGGCACGTCGGCGGGCTGGCCGACTCGAGCTTCAGCGTGATGAACCCGCTCGGCATCCCGGCGCTCAACACGGCGATCCTGCTCACCAGCGGCTTCACCGTGACGATGGCGCATCACGCGCTGCGCGCCGGCAAGCGCACGCCGCTCGCCATCTGGCTGGCGCTCACCTTCCTGCTCGGCTTCACCTTCGTCGGCTTCCAGGCCCACGAGTACGGCGAGGCCTACGCCAGCATGGGCCTGCGCCTCACGACCGGCATCTACGGCTCGACCTTCTTCATGCTCACCGGCTTCCACGGCCTGCACGTCACCATCGGCGCGATCATGCTGACGGTGATCTGGCTGCGGGTGCTGCGCGGGCACTTCACCCCGAAGCGCCACTTCGCCTTCGAGGCGGTCGCCTGGTACTGGCACTTCGTCGACGTGGTGTGGCTCGGCCTCTATATCTTCGTCTATTGGCTATAAGTCTGTCGCAGGCGCAGGCGCAGGGCGCCAAAGTCGCGCCTTTGGCGCCCGGCAACGAAGCTGATGTCCGAAAAATCGCCGCAGGCGATTTTTCCAATGGACTAACGCGGCATCAGCCCGTGGGGCGAGATCAGACCGAAATACCAGGCGATCATGAGGAGCGCGAACAGCGCCAGCGAGATCGCGATACGCACGGTGAGCGCGCGCGCGAGCTTGCGCGAGTCCTCGTCGTCCCGGCCGCGCGCCAGGTGAAAGAGCCCGGTGCCGAGGCTCAGCACGATTGCCCCGAGCAGGCACACGATGAGCAGTCCGAAGAGCGAGTCCATGGCGCCGCGCAGTGTATCGCGGCCGCGTGCCGCCGGATGCCAGCGGGCGCGCGCGCGTGAGGCTCGAGCGATTCGCGCCCGCGGCCGGCATGACGCTCCTCACCCTCGCGCTCTGCGCCCTGTTCGTGCGCCTCGGGCTCTGGCAGTGGCACCGCTGGATCGAGAGCGATGCGGCCTGGACGCGTTTCGCGCGCGGAGCGGATGCGGTGCAGCCGCTCGGCGCGCGCCGGCTCGCCGATCTGCCGCTCTACCAGCGCGTCAGCGTCAGTGGGCGGCTCGACGGGCAACACCAGTTCCTGCTCGACAACCGCAGCTACCAGGGCCGCCCCGGCTACGAGGTGCTGACGCCGCTCGCGAGCGCCGCGGGTGCCGTGGTGCTCATCGATCGGGGCTGGGTGCCGTTCACCGGCTCGCGCACCCGTTTGCCGGACGTGGCTCTCGCCGAGGGGCCCTCCGTCACCCTGAGCGGCCGGATCGCCGAGCTCCCGAGCGCCGGGCTCGCGAGCGGGCGCGCCGCGCCGCAGCGGGAGGATCCCTGGCCCAAGGTCACGAGCTTCCCGCGCGCCGGGGAGCTCGCGAATGCGCTCGGCATGCCACTCGCGAGCCGCATCCTGCTGCTCGACCCCGGCGCACCGCAGGGCTACCTGCGCGACTGGCAACCGCCCGGCGTAGCCCCTGTCCGCCACCTCTCCTACGCGATCCAGTGGTGGTGCTTCGCAGCGCTCGCCGGGGTCGTCTGGGCGGTGATGGCGGTACGGCGCTCGCGGGCGCGCTCGAGTCCCCCATGAGCCCGAGCACGCCGTGAGCGGCGAGCCCCAGGGAGTCCGGGCGCGGAACCTGCGCACGGTGGGAGCGCTCGCGGCGCTCTTCCTGCTGCCGCTCGCGCTGTCGTTCTACCTCTACTACGGCACCGGCTGGCGTCCCGGAGGGCACGTCAATCACGGCACTCTCATCACGCCGCCGCGCCCGCTGCCCCCGTTGGTTCTGCCGCGCACGGCACCCGGCCATGGCCCGGCGGTGGCCGAGACGTTCCGCGGCGCGTGGACGCTCATTTACGTGGGCGACGGCAGGTGCGACGAGGATTGCCGGCGCGCGCTCCTCGTGATGCGCCAGACGCGCCTCGCGCTCAACAGCGACATGACCCGCGTCGCCCGGGCGTGGCTCGCGACCGGGACCTGCTGCGCGGGCGAGTCCGACCCGGGGCTCGTCGTGCTGGATGCCTCGGCACCCGCGGCCGGCGCGCTGCTCGAGGTGTTCCCGGCAGCCGCCCGCGAGCATTCGATCTTCGTGGCTGACCCGCTCGGCAACCTGATGATGAGCTACGATGCGCGCAGCGACCCGCACGGCCTGCTGGACGATCTGCGCCAGCTCCTGCGCCTGTCTCATATCGGTTGATATCGCCCGATGCCGGCTATTTCTGTGACCCGCTGGATGCGCCGCCTCGCCCTCGCCGGGGTGCTGCTCGCGTTGGTGGTGGTGGTGCTCGGGGCCTACGTGCGCCTGACAGCCGCGGGCCTCGGCTGCCCCGACTGGCCCGGCTGCTACGGCCACCTGACTCCGAGCGGTGCGCTCGCGGATGCCGCGCAGGGTGCGCCCGGCGCGGCGCAGCCCGATGCCGGCAAGGCCTGGCGCGAGATGATCCACCGCTATGCAGCCGGCACGCTGGCGCTGCTCATCGTCGCGCTCGCCGCGCTCGCCATCGCCGCGCGCCGCCAGCGCCCCGTGAGCGTGACCTTCGCCCTGACGCTGCTCGCGACCGTGATCGTGCAGGCGATCCTCGGCATGCTGACCGTGACCTGGCAGCTGAAGCCCCTCATCGTGACGCTGCACCTCGTGGTCGGCATGACGACGCTCGGCATGCTGTGGTGGCTCGCGCTGTCGCTGCCGACGAGCTCATGGGGTGCGACGTCCCTTGGCGGCGCGGGCCGCTCGCTGCGCGGCGGCGCCGCCTATATCGCGAGCGCGCACCACCTGGCGCTCCTCGGGCTGGTGGCGCTCGCGCTGCAGATCGCGCTCGGCGGCTGGACCAGCAGCAACTACGCCGCCATCGCCTGTCCGGATTTCCCCACCTGCCAGGGCTCGGTGTGGCCGCACGCCGACTTCCGCGACGCCTTGGTGCTGTGGCATTCGGCGAACGTCGACTACGAGGGCGGACTCCTGCCCACCGGCGCGCGCATCGCCATCCACCTCATCCATCGCTTCGGGGCGCTGATCGCCGCCGCGGCGCTCACGCTCGCCGCCGTCTACACGCTCCGCCAGCGCGGCCTCTGGCACGCGCGGGCGCGCGCCTGGGCGGTACTCGGCGCGCTTGCGCTGCAGCTCCTCATCGGCGTCTCGATGGTGCTGCGGGGCTTTCCGCTGTGGCTCGCGACCGCGCACACCGCCGGGGCCGCGCTGCTGCTGCTCGCCACGCTCGCGCTGGTGAGAAGCTCGAGCGCACGTTAGGCTGGCCAGCCCCAGGCGCGACACGCGAGCGAGCAGGTGGCGACACAAGCGGATCTTGCGGCGAGGAGCGCGCCCAGGTGGCGGCGCTACCTGGAGCTCACCAAGCCGAAGGTGGTCGCGCTCATCACCTTCACCGCGATCGTCGGCACGCTGCTCGCGAGCCCCGGAGCCCCGCCGCTCGAGCCGCTGCTGTTCGGCAACTTAGGTGTCGCGCTGGCCGCCGCCTGCGCCGCCACCATCAATCACGTGCTCGACCGGCGCATCGACGAGCAGATGGCGCGCACCCGCGCGCGCCCGCTGCCGACCGGCGCGCTCACCGAGCGCGCCGCGCTCGCGTTCGCGGCGGTGCTCGGTGTCGCCGCCATGTCGGTGCTCGCCTTCCTGGTGAACCTGCTCACCGCGGTGCTCACCTTCTGCTCGCTGATCGGCTATGCGGTGATCTATACCGTGTGGCTGAAGCGCGCCACCTCGCAGAACATCGTGATCGGCGGCGCCGCGGGCGCCGCTCCCCCGGTGCTCGGCTGGACGGCGGTCACCAACAGCGTCGATCCGAATGCGCTGCTCTTGTTCCTCATCATCTTCGTGTGGACGCCGCCGCACTTCTGGGCGCTGGCGATTGCGCGCCGCGACGAGTACGCGCGCGCCGGGATCCCGATGCTGCCCGTGACCCACGGGGTCGAGTTCACGCGGCTGCAGGTGCTGCTCTACACGGTGCTGCTCACGGTGGTGACGCTGCTGCCATACCTGACGCGCATGAGCGGGCTGGTGTATCTCGCCGCCGCGCTCATCCTCAACGGCGGCTTCCTCTACTACGCGCTCGCGCTCAAGGTGAGCGCACGCGAGGAGCTGCCGATGCGCGTGTTCCGCTTCTCGGTCACCTACCTCATGTGGCTGTTCGCGGCGCTGCTGGTCGACCACTACCTGCGTGTGTAGTCGATTGGGCAAAAGTCGCCTGCGGCGCTTGGTACGATCGCAGAAAGCGGCCTGCGGCCCTTTCTGCACGCGGGCAAGAGGCGCGACTCTTGCCCGCTTTTGCCGGACATCAGCTTCGTTGCCGGCGGCAAGAGGCGGGGCTCGATGCGCACTGCCCGGGTCACCTCGGCAGCCGAGCACTCCGTGGGAGGGTCGGCGCAGGGACTCTTGCCGCCTGCGCATCGCTCCTAATGCTCAGGTCTCGCGCGTGAGCTTCATGGCCCACGAGTAGATCATCTTGTCCTTCTGCAGCAGTACGCCCACGCTCGCGTAGTGGTCGGCGTCGATCTGGGCGAGCTGCTCGGTGCCGTGAAAGCCGGAAGTCTCGCAGCCGAACAGCGAGAGGATCGAGCGGTCGACGACCACGTAAGTGCCCGCGAGCTTGCCGAAGGTCTCGGTCTCGAAGGTCCACTTCATCGTGTTGCCGTCGGCCGCCGGCGGCTCGATGAGATAGGCGTGGACGAACTCGACCGGCGGGGCGCCGAGCACCTTGAGCTTGCCCGACAGCAGCCAGCACTGCTCGCGGTGCGCGATCTCGGTGCGGCCCACCGCCTCGAGCGGCTCGCCGTCCCCCCGCCAGAATGTTCCTGTCGCGATCCACACGGCCGGCTCGAACAGAAACGTATGCGTCATTGTTACATTATGGCGCGCGGCTGGGCTTCGCGGTACGTTGCGGGGAGGCGACAGAAAGAAGCAGCGAAAAGGGCCGCTCATGCTCACGGAACGCATCTGGTCGGGGAACTCATTACGCAATTTTCATTATCTGGTCGCCTGTGCCTAGACCGGCGAGGCGCTGGCCGTCGATCCGCTCGAGTGGCGCATGTGCCTCGACGCCGCGCAGCGCCGCGGCTGGCAGATCACGCAGATCGTGAACACACATGAGCACCACGACCACACCGGCGGGAACGCGGGCCTGAAGGGCGCGACCGGCGCGAAGATCCTGGCGCATGCCGGGGCTGCCGCGCGTATCGGCGGGGTCGATCGTGGCTTGAATCGCGGCGACCTCATCCGCGTCGGCCGTACGGTCGAGCTCGAGGTACTCGACACGCCCGGCCACACCATGACCCACGTCTGCCTGCTCGCCCACGCCGCCGAGCCCGCGCTCTATTGCGGCGATACGCTCTTCAACGCGGGCGCCGGCAACTGCTACAACGGCGGCGACCCCGAGGCGCTCTACGACACCTTCGTGACGCAGCTCGCGCGCCTCGATGATGCGACGCGCGTCTTCCCGGGCCACGAATACCTCGCGCGCAACCTCGAGTTCACGCTCGACCGCGAGCCGGCCAACCGCGATGCGGCGGCGCTGCTCGAGAAGGCGCGCGGCATGGAGCCGGCCGCCGCCCCGGTGACAACCCTCGCCGAGGAGAAGCGCATCAACAGCTTCTTCCGGCTGCAGAGCCCGCAGCTGATCGCGCGCCTCAGGGAGAAGTTCCCGGATCTCGCCGAGCACCCGGATGCGCGTACCGTGTTCGTGAAGCTGCGGGAGCTGCGCAACCGCTGGTGAGACGCAAGCGGGAACGCGGGCGCGGCGCGAGGACCGAAGGTGGCTCTTGCGGCGCGCGCGCGCCGCGCGGCAGCATAGCCATCAAGGAAAGGAACCTCATGCGTACCCTTCTCAAGCTGTGGTCGGCGTGCCTCTGCTGTGCTGCAGTGCCCGCCGCTTTCGCGAGCGGCGGCGGCGCCATGCCATCGATGGGCCCGTCCATGCCGCGGGTCGCCAGCCCGCAGCAGCAGGCCCGCGACCTCTACAACGACGGCGTCGGCTACGTGAAAAAGGCCGACAAGGCGGACCTCGAGGCCGCACAGGCGACCGATGCCGCCAGGAAGGAGCGGGCGGCGCGAGACAGCCACGATCGCTACGCCTCTGCGCTCGGCAAGTTCCAGCAGGCGGTGCAGCTCGACCCCGGACGCTACGAGGCCTGGAACTACGTCGGCTACACGAGCCGCAAGCTCGGCCACTACGACGACGCGCTCTCGGCCTACGACCGGGCGCTGTCGCTCAAGCCCGGCTACCTGGACGCCATCGAGTATCGCGGCGAGGCCTACCTCGCGGTGAGTCGGCTCGACGACGCGAAGCAGGCCTACCTCGATCTGTTCGGCGGCAATCGCGCGCTCGCCGACAAGCTGCTCAACGCGATGAAGGGCTGGGTGGCCGCGCAGCATGCCGCTCCCCCGGGCGACAATGCAGCGAGCGTCGACGAGCTCGACAAGTGGATCCAGGAGCGCACTCAGATCGCCGCCCAGACCGCCGCTCTCACCCGCGCCGGCACCGCGACCGCCTGGCGTTGAGTGCGGCCTGCGCCGCGCTGCTCGCGGGCGCGGCGGGCGGAGCCGGTGCGCAGGCAGCCCGGAGCGCGCCCGCTGCGGCGCCGCCTTACCTGTGGCACCTGCCGCGCGGCTTCCCCGCGCCGGCGGTGCCTGCCGATAATCCCATGTCGGACGCCAAGGTGGAGTTGGGTCGGAGGCTGTTCTTCGACCCGCAGCTCTCGGTCACCGGGCGCTACGCCTGCGCGAGCTGCCACGATCCGAAGCGCGCCTTCTCGGATGGCCTGCCGCGCGCCGTGGGAGCCACGGGCGAGATGCTGCCCCATGGGGCGCTGGCGCTCGTCAACGTGGCCTACAACCTGACTTTCGGCTGGGCCAGACCCGACCTGCGCTCACTCGAGGCCCAGATGCTCGAGCCGCTCCTCAACGACCACCCGGTCGAGCTCGGCCTCAAGGGGCGCGAGGCGGCACTCTGCGCCGCGCTCGCCGCCGAGCCCGCCTACGCGCAGGCCTTCGCCGCCTCTTTCCCCGGCGGGAAAGGAGCGGTGAGCTTCGATCACCTGGTCAAGGCCATCGCAGCCTTCGAGCGGACCCTCATCTCCGGCGGCTCGCCCTTCGATGCCTACGTGTTCGGCGGCGAGCACCAGGCGCTGTCCGCCGTGGCCAAGGAGGGCATGGCGCTGTTTTTCTCAGCCCGCGCGGGGTGCGCGCGCTGTCACTCGGGCTTCAACTTCGCGGGCAACTGGCGCGACCGGCAGGGCGAGACGGGGCGCGCAAGCTTCGCGCGCAACGGCACGAGCGATCAGCCGCTCAAGGTGCCGACGCTGCGCAACGTCGCCCTCACTGCCCCCTACATGCACGACGGGCGCTTCGCGACTCTCGATGCGGTGCTGGCGCACTATTCGGACCTCGCGCGGCTGCCGGGAGGAGCAGCGCGCATCGACCCGCGGCTGCCGCGCGCGCCGTTCACCGCCGAAGAGCGTGCCGCACTCATCGCCTTCCTCGAGAGTCTCACCGACCGCGCCTTCGTGGAACGCTTCGCCGCCGCCGTCGCGCCGCCGGGCGGTTCCCGCTAGGCT
>Ga0187781_10000380_pt1 | contig 31535 bp, 35 predicted proteins | sample 0715_SJ02_MP02_2_FD_132447 | JGI IMG/M metagenome (GOLD analysis project Ga0187781, IMG submission 132447) | Tropical peat soil microbial communities from peatlands in Department of Meta, Colombia - 0715_SJ02_MP02_20_MG | ecosystem: Environmental > Terrestrial > Soil > Wetlands > Peat | place... | reverse complement strand
CTGCTCGGACTTCGCATTGCCGCCGTCCGACCGAGTTCTCCGGCGTGAGACGAGAGCGAGGCCGGCGCCGGCCGAGAACGGCACGGACCCCACGTCTCGGGGGTCTCACGACACGGAAACGACGCCTTCGACACGATCGAGTACCCGTCTCGCGATCAGCGTGATCATCCGGCTCGGGGCACCGGGGGTCTCGAGACCCCAGGGGATCGGTCGTTGCTTTGGGTGACGATCGTACCACTGAGCGATTGGTCCTTGGACGTCCGGATGAATCGCGTCGAGGTTCCAGCGGCCGTCGGATCGGCCCTTCTTGCGGAGCAGGGCGAGACCGAACTTCAGCCGGGGATCGTCGGTATAACCGAGACTCGTGAGCAGGTCGAGTCCGACGAGGACATCGTAGTAATAGTGCCGTGGGTAATGGAAGCGGTACCACGGTTCGTACCGCTCACCCTGTCGATGGAGCTCGCGCTCGAGGAAGAACTCGGCGGCGCGCTCGACGCACGCGTTCATCGACGCGGTCCGTCGCGCGGAAGGATAGGCGGCGAGAGCGCTCAGCCCTTCCCAGGAATCGAGGTTCCGGCCGGACCCGAAACACGACCAACCCCCGAGGGGGCTCGCGGTCTCGACCAGCCATTCGAGACTCCGGCGGATCCGACGATCGTCGGCGTATCCCATCTGGATCAGGGCCCGGGTCATGTTCCCCACGACACAGTGGTGGCCGGTCCCCTTCGAATTCCCCCCGACTCCGCCTCCCTTGAGGCGCCAGCGGTCCATCCACATCTCGCAGGACTCGCGCACGGCGGCATGCTCGCAACCGAGGCCGAGCTCCGCCAGGACCAGCATACGCCAGTTCGTTGAGACGTACTTGGGAGTGTACAGGTTCTCGGCACGGGCCCACCAGCCGGCCGGATTGCGCTCGGCGAGGATCTCGGCGCCCCACCCCTTCACCGCGATGCCCCGCCGGGCCCCACGGACTTCGGAATCAGTTTCGGACTTTCCGCACAGCTGGCGCAGCGTGAGGTACCGGATCGCCGGTTGGGCGTCGTCGAGCAACCAGTCGGTCACCCGCTTCGGCGCCATCTGGGCCGGGATTTGGGGGAGTCTATTTGGGGTCGTCGGGGGCTATACGCCGCCGGTAGGCGTTGACGAAGGACTCGGTGGCGCCGTCGGACCTGCCGACCCGATCGGACCTCCGCATCGAAGCCGTCCGCGAGGCCACCTCCGTACGAATCGCGGCGGAGCTCATCCAGGAATACGCCCGAGGGTTGGGGTTTCCTCTCGACTTCCAGGACTTCGACCGGGAGGTTCGGATGCTCCCGGGACAGTATGCCCCGCCCCGAGGTGAATTGCTCCTTGCCTGGATCGGCTCGGCGAGCGCCGGGTGCGTGGGGTTGCGCCCGCTCGAGCGGGAGGTCTGCGAGATGAAGCGTCTCTACGTCCGAGAGGCGCACCGGGGACGACATGTGGGTCGGACGCTCGCGAACGCGATCGTCGACCGAGCGCGAGCTCTCCAGTACCGCCGGATGCGCTTGGACACGGTGCCCTCAATGACTGCGGCACAGACGCTGTACCGAGCGATGGGGTTCGTCGAGATTCCGCCCTACCGCTTTAACCCCATTCCGGGAGCCCTGTTCTTCGAGCTCCAGCTGTGACCCGGGTCTGCCCGCTCCCTCGAACTATAGATGCGTGGGGGACGGTGGCTCCACCGCCTCCGACGAAATCGGCCGGCCGGTCGGCCGTCGGATCGGAAACTGGAGGAGAAGGAGGGCCACGAGGATGACCGCGAGTCCGACGAGCTCGAACGGCTGGAACGGCTCGCGGAAGACCACCAGCCCGATGGCAAGAGCGACGACGGGGTTGAGGTAGGTGACGAGGTTTGCGCGGACCGGCCCCGATCGGCGGACCAACTCGTGGTAGATGAGATAGCCGCCGACTAAGGTTCCGGGCACGAGGAAAAGAATCGACTCGAAGACGGCCGGGACCGCGGGAAGGGTCGCGTGCGGCGAGAACAGAACGGCGATGGTGACCGCCACGAAGGCGGCGCCGAGGAACTCGAAGGTGAGGCCCCAGCGGCTCTCTCCGTTGGGTTTGATGCGCGCGAGCACCACGGCGCCGGTACCTTGACACGCCGCCCCCACGCCGAACGCCACGATCGCCCACGAGTCCGTCAGGACCCCGGTACCCGCGGACGTGAGCACGAGGACGACGACCCCGAGAAGACCGAGCCCGAGGGCCGCGGACTCGCGCAGCGAGAGCCCTGCACGGTTTCCCAAGAGCAATCCGGCGAGGATGCTCACCAAGGGCGCGGTCGCGTAGACGATGGCGGCCGCCCCGCCCGAGGCGTACTGGACCCCCCAGAAGAGCGTGAGGTTGATCCCTCCGATGAGCAGGGCACCGACCCCGACCGACGACGCCAGCTCTCGAGCGGCGGGCCGCCGGTCGTGAGTCGCCCACGAGAGGAACGCCATCGTTGCCGCGGCGAGTCCGAGGTCGAGGGAGATCAGGAGGAATGGATTCGCCCCGGCCCCGACGCCGAGCCTCGCGAACGGGAATGAAGCTCCGAAGAGAACGCCGAGCAGACCCAAAAGTGCGAGATTGCTCGATCGGACCCCGTGGGACTCAGTCACGAGAGAACCGCCACCGCTCCCAGGGGGAACCGAGGCCTTTCAAGCTGATGTGGGACCGGCTCGACGGGAGGACGAACGCCCTTCGGAGGTCCGACGACCGCCTACGGGGACGATCGGTGAAGCTCGGCGCGACGCGCGTCACGGGCGCGTAGGATAGCCTCGACGACCGGGCCCGACGGTGACTCGCGGGCAAGGCGGAATCCGTACCCATCGATCCCGAGTCCGGGCATCTCGACCTTATCGCCATAGCCGATCCGCATCCAGAACTGCTGAGCGGCAACCGACCGCACTTCCTCGAGCGGCCATTGAAGACTGGGAGGTTCCTCGAGACGTCCACCCAGAACGCCGGCCTTGTGGTAGAAGAGGCACCGGCGAGAGGTCAGGATGAGCCAGCCGGGACGATCGACCGACCGGTCCCCAGCCGCTGGTTCCACTGGCCAGCTCCCGAGGAACTGCTCGCCCCGTGCGAGTCTCAGCTGGGCTCTCCATTCGTCGGTCATCGCGTTGCCCGAGAAGGCCGCACACGGTCAAGACCTTCGCCCCGCCGGAGCTCCGGCCTACGGCCGTGGAGGGCGCACGTCCCGGCGACTTTGCCCAACGGTCCACGTACCCTTTTCTTCCTGAAGGGCGTGGCCTCCTTCGGGGAGTCGTATGAGCCATTTCCTGGTGATCTCGCGTCACACCGCCGAGAGCTGCCCGATGAACAACAGCACGACCCGGCAAATTGCGCTGGAGGCAATGGCTGCTCTTCCGTCGCTCGCCAAGAAATACGGGGTCACAGTGATCGGTACCTGGTCGGTGATCCCGGAGCACCTTATCGTTCAGGTCTTCGATGCGGTCAACCTCGATTCGGTTCTGCAATTCTCGATGGAGCCGGCGCTCGTGAAGTGGTGGAGCTTTAACACGAGTGAAATCAAACATGCGATGACGCTGGAGGAGGAGTTCCGGCTCCTCCAATGAAGATCGAGGGATGCCGAGCCCGTCACGTCCTGAGGGGTTCCGTTCGTCGGATTATCGGCGACGCCCGACCGTCTTTTAGCTTCGTTTCGCGTGAGGCTCGGAGGGGGTCGGGAGCCGATGCCGTACGTCGAGTACGACGAGGTCGAGGCGATGTGCTCGGACTGTGGCCGGGTCTTCCGATCCGAAGAGGCCCTGGTCGAGCATCAAGCCGAGGCCCATTCCGGCAGCGTATCGACGGACCGACCGAGTTCGCGGCCGGCGATGGTGAAGTGCTCGCTCTGCCAGCAGAAGTTCCGCTCGGCGACGGCGTTGCGCGAGCACAACGCTCGAGCGCACAACAGCTAGCCCGTTGAGAATCTCCTCCCATCCGGGTCCGGACGCTCCCTCCCGGCGGCCGAGCGACGCGTCAACCGTTTGAATCCGCGCCGCGTGCGGGAGGGCATGCTCGCGGGTACACCGGTAATCCTCCTCAAGGAGGGGTCCGAACGTTCGGAGGGTTCGGAAGCGCAGAGGAATATCATTCAGACGGCCCGGGCCATCGCCGATACCATGCGTTCGACCCTGGGTCCCCGGGGCCTCGACAAGATGCTGGTCGACTCGATGGGAGACGTGGTGATCACGAACGACGGCGCGTCGATTTTGCAAAAGATGGAGGTCCAGCACCCGGCGGGCAAGATGCTCGCGGAGGTCGCGAAAGCGATGGATCAGGAGTGCGGGGACGGGACGAAGACTTCGGTCATTCTAACCGGCGAGCTCCTGCGCAAGGCGGAGGACCTGATGGCCGAGAAGCTCCATCCCACGGTGATCACCCGGGGCTACCAGATCGCCGCGGCGCGGGCACTCGAGTACCTTGGGACGCTAGGTCGGCCGGTCCGGACGGGAGAGGCCGAGCTCTTGGAGCGGATCGCGATGACGTCGATGGCGTCCAAAGGGGTTTCGGGCCACCGCTCGGAGCTCGCCAAGCTCACGGTGAGGGCCGTCAGCGCGGTCCTCGATCACCGGGACGGAACGGTCCACTTCGACCGGAAGAACGTCCAGATCGTCAAGCGCCAGGGCGGGGAGATCCACGACACCGAATTACTCGAGGGCCACGTCCTCGAGCAGGAGGCGGTCCATCCCGACATGCCCAAACTCGTGTCGGAGGCCCGAATCGCTCTTGTCGCCGGGGCGTTCGAGACCAAGAAGACCGAGTTCAGCGAAGAGATCAAGATCACGAGCCCGAGCCAGGTCCAGTCCTTCCTCGACGAGGAAGCCCGGGTACTCGAAGGGATGGTGGAGTCCGTGGTCCGCTCCGGAGCCAATGTCGTGTTCACCGAGAAGGGCATCGACGACGTCGTCGCGACCCACCTCGCCCGCGCCGGCATCTACGCCGTCCGTCGGGCGAAGCACAGCGACCTCGAGCTCCTGGCGCGTGCCACCGGGGCGCGATTGGTCGCGCGGCCGACCGATCTCGATCCGACGGACCTCGGTTCGGCCGCGCGCGTCGAGGAGCGTAAGATTGGCGACGACCGATTGACGCTGGTCACCGGCTGTCCGAAGGCGCGGGCAGTGACGATCCTCGTCCGTGGAGGGGCCCAGCATGTCGTCGACGAGGTCGAACGTTCGCTCATCGATGCGGTCATGACCGTCGGAATCGCGCTCGAAGATGGTCGTGTCGTGACGGGCGGCGGTGCGACAGCGATTGAGCTCAGCCAGCACCTGCGGGACTACGCCTCCACGGTCGGTGGGCGCGAGCAACTGGCCGTCGAGGCCTTTGCGTCGGCGCTCGAGGTCGTTCCCGCCGCCCTCGCCGAGAACGCGGGAATGGACATTATCAACACGCTCATCGAGCTGCGACGACGGCATAAGGGCGGGGACATCCACGTCGGGGTGGACGCACCGGGCGGCAAGGTCGCCGAAATGGACACGGTCGCGGTCGAGCCGTTGCGGGTCGCACGGCAGGAGGTCGAGGGCGCGACGGAAGCCGCGACGATGCTCCTACGAATCGACGACGTGATCGCGTCGAAGCGGGCCCCGAGCGGTCCGCCTCCGAAGCCCGGAGGTTCGGGCGAAGAGTTCGCGTAGGATCTACTGGTGCCTCAAGGTACCGTCGGGCCGACCCCACCCCGACTGACGGTCCTCCTCCCAGATAGTCTCCCGGGCCGAGATTCTTCTACCCGGATCGCGTTTCGGCTGGCGTACGCCCGATGGGGACGGTTCTCGGTCCAGAACGTCCGGCCGAACGGCCGTGGTGGCGACTGGAGGTCGCCGCTATCTTCGAGCGCACCACCGGCGTCGCGGGGATCGGCTGGCGGCTTTCTCCTCCCGGCGAAGGTGGAGAAGTCCGAGGTCGGACACTCCGATCGGGCCGTACTCAGGTCTACGCCGAGCTCGCTGCGGTGCGCGCGGGGCTGGGGGATGCTCAACGTCGTGACGCGCGCACGCTCGAGGTTCGGGTGTCGGGACGCCTCGCAGCGCGACTTCTCCAAGGGGGGAGGGAGGGCCGAGCGCGACGTGCTGCGGGCGCCGCGACCCGAATCCGGCAGCGGTTCGCACGGTTCGACTCCGTTCGGGTTGTGCAGGCACCCGTCACGGACCCGGAGCTCTCGCGAGTTGTGGGGGAGGCGCTCGATACCGGGCTTCACGCCGCGGCGGTCCGGGAGGACCAACGCGCTCGAGAGATTGAGGAAGTCATTCGACGCTCACGAGGGGTGCGGCTCGAGGAACGGGACGGGACCTGGATCGCCAACGGTCGCTACCGCGTGTCTCTCGATCCCCTCGGCTGCGAGTGTCCGGCGTGGACGGCTCGATGGACCCGCGCACCGATCGCGGGGCGACGCGCCCAGCGCCTTCTCTGTAAGCACCTGGTCGCCCTCGCGACCCGTCAGGGGTTCCGAACCCCGGCCGAGCTCTCCGCCCTTGCGCGACGGGCTCCGGAATAAGGGCCGGGCCGATGATGCTCGGCTCAATCGAGGACGTAGATGTGCTTTTTCGCGCCGATCTCCTTCAGGATGGAAGGCCAGACCGTGACGCTGACCTCGCCGAGATGCGCCTTTCTTAGGAGGAGCATCTGGGTCCGGGACTGCCCGATGCCGCCTCCGATGCTGAGGGGGATCGTCCCGTTCAGGATCGCCTGGTGGTACGGGAACTTGAGGAAGTCCATCTGACCGGCCATTTCGAGCTGTTTCGGTAGCGAGGCCGCATTCACACGGATCCCGCCCGACATGAGCTCATGGCGGCGCCGTGTGACGGGGTTCCAGACCAAGATGTCCCCGTTCAGCCCGTGCATCGGCGCGCCGGATTCCGAGCGAGTCTCGGTCACCCAGTCGTCATAGTCCGCGGCTCGCATCTCGTGGGGGTAGCCGTCCTTGAGCGGCCAGCCGATTCCGATGATGAACACGGCCGGGTACTTTTGCACGAGGAGGGTCTCCCGTTGCTTGCGCGGAAGGTCCGGGTACATGTCGAGGATCTCCTCCGCGTGGAGGAAGCGGATCTCCTCCGGGAGGTTCGGGTATCGCCCCTCCTTGAGCGCCGGGAATAGCTTCTGGGCCTGCCGTTCGGCTCCGGTGATCACCTTCCAAATCTTCCGAACGGTCGATTTGAGATAGTCGAGGTTGCGATCGCTCTCGCGGATCACCTTCTCCCAGTCCCACTGGTCGACGTAGGCGCTGTGGTCGTGGTCCAGGAAGTAGTCCTTTCGGACGGCTCGCATGTCGGTCACGAGGCCCTCGCCCGGCTGCATCTCGAACTGGCGGAGGGCCATTCGCTTCCATTTCGTGGCCGCCTGGACGACCTGAGCATCGACCGGATGGAGGTTATGGTCGTTCGAGATGTGGAACTGGATGGGGGTCCGGGACCCGTCCCGGTCGAGCATGTCGTTCACTCCGCTCTCCGCGGTGACGATCAGGGGGACCTGAACCATCATCAGGTTCAGCTCCTTGCATAGATTCTCCTCGATGTACCCTTTCACCGCGTAGATGGCCCGCTGCGTGTCGCGGGGCGAAAGGAGCGATTGGTAATCCGAAGGAAGCACCTTCTCGACGTCCTCATAGTTGCCGATCCCCGGACCGGCGAGGTCCGCTTTCTTGTCTGCGTTCATGCCGAGTCGTCCTCGCCAGTCCAGTCGACCGAAGCGGGATAAAGACCTTGTCAAGCTTCGTCCACGTCGCACCGGCACAGGGATTCGAACGTTGGTAAACGCCACCTCCGACATCGGTCGTGGTGCCCTTGCGCCGTACCCGGGATCCATTCAATGGGAGGCGGCCGCTCGGGTGAGCACGGAACCCCTACCACCCAAAAGCTCTCGTTCGGGAACGCTTCACCCGGGCAGGTCCACGGGATCGGGAGTGGTCGGTCGAATGGTCGATTGGTTCAGCGTGGCGATCCTCTCCCTCGTCGGGACGTGGATCCTCGTTGTCGGCACGTTGTTCTTGATGTACTGGCAGACCCGCCAGAACCAGCACCTCAACTCGGCGAACGCGGTGATGTCGCTGCGGGAGCGGTTCGACGGGGGCCGAATGCGCGCCGCGCGCCGCCATCTGAGCGATCGGCTGCTAAAACAAGCCCATGAGGACATCGCGAGCATGGAGGTGATCACGTTCTTCGAGCTCGTCGGCACTCTGACCCACCGCAAGGTCCTGGACGACGATCTCGTCTGGGAGGCATTCGGAACGTGGGTCGCGGCGTACTATTGGGCGCTTCGGAATCCGATCGATCTCATCGGGCAACTCCGCACGGATCTCGACGACCCCCTGGTCTTCCACGAATTTGAGTGGCTCCACCAGCGGTTCTCCGAGATCGACCGCAAGGAGCTCGGCGAGCACGTGACCGCTCGAGATGAGGGCGAGGATTCTCGACGGATCCTTCACCGGGAGTCCGCGCTTGAATCGATTTGAAGAGGGCGACCGGGTCCCGCTGGGCGGGCGACCGCTCTCGGCCCTGACTCGGGAGCGTCAAGCCGGTTGAACGCGAGGATTAACGAAGGGAATCGGGATGGCCCGGTCGGACGAGGGAGATGCTCAGGGAAACCTCGCGCCCCTCGATGCTCCGGGACCGTCGTGAGGCGGGCGAACGGCTTGCGGTCCGGCTCGAACGGTACAAGGAGGACCGACCGGCCATTCTGGCGCTCCCCCGGGGCGGGGTCGTGGTGGGCTATGCGATTGCTCGCCGACTTCAGGTGCCACTGGACGTCCTCATCGTTCGAAAGATCGGGGCCCCGGACAACCCGGAGTACGGGCTCGGGGCGATTGCGGAGGATGGAACCCACGTCATCGACGAGCCACGGGTCCGGGAGGCAGGATACCGTCTCGAGGATCTCGAACCCACGATCCAGCAGGAGCTCGCGGAGATCCGTCGGCGAGCACAGGTGTACCGAGCCGGACAGCCGGGCGCAGACGTCAACGGCCGCACGGTGATACTGGTCGATGACGGGGTCGCGACCGGGGTCACTCTCCGGGTCGCGATCCGATCGGTCCGCGGTCGAGGCCCGAAGCGTGTCGTTGTCGCCCTCGGAGTCGCTCCTCAGGAAGCATTCCACCAGATCGGGCGCCTAGCCGACGAGGTCATTGCCCTCGCAGTGCCCGAGGTGTTCTTCGCCGTGGGCGAGTGGTATCAGCACTTCGATCAAGTGACAGATCAGGAGGTCCAGCGGCTCCTCATCGAGTCCCGCGGGCCGGCCTCATCGCCCACCACCTAGCCCTCGAGACGGGATCGGACGCATTCGGCAACGGACCGGTCCCGGGGGAATCCCGCCGTCGAAGGTCCGGGCCGCATGCCCGACGGCCGTCGCCCGTGCGACCTGTGGGACCCTACGCGCCTATTTGGACGCTGACAGGGGCGGCATCGTTTGACGCGGGGTGGGTCGGTGCTTCCGCTGGAAGCGGCGCATCCCGATCCCCATCACGATCCAGCTTAACATGGAAACAAAGGGTGAGAGGAACGCGATCGGGAGCGAGATCGCGAAGACGGCTACATTGTAGACCATCATGAGCTCCGTGCGTTGAATCCACACGTGAGGCAGTCTTTCCTCCACCAGCTGGTAGCTCTCCGTCGAGTGCCTCCAGATCGCGAGCATGAGAAGGCCCCCCACGACCTGCACGCTCGCGAAGAGCGCGACCGCGAGCTCGGTCGACGGGGATCCGCGGCCCAGTTGAGGCCCGGGTCCGTAGTCGTAGAGGATCCCGACCAGGAACGGGGTGAGCGCGATGATGAGAAGGAACACGTTGTTGAGCCGGACGAGCAGCGGGTCGTACCGAATGATCGGAGAGAACATCCGACGATGGATGGCCCACCAGGATGTGATGACGAAGAAGGAAATCACGTAGGCAACGAGTGACGACCATTCGCCGTTGAGGTAGCTGATGAGATTCGGATACCTTCCAGTCGCCGTGATCTGAGGGAGGACGAGCGTGATGACGAGGAACGTCATCGAAAACGCGAACACCGCGTCGCTCGTCGAGATGATCCGGCTCATGTCGGAGCCGGTGCCATCCAGCCCCTCGACGTGGGTCTCCTCCTCAGCGAGGCGCTCCTCCGCGGTAGGAATGGGCATTGATCGGCCTGCGGGACCTTCGTCCCGCAACCATCCACGTACATGAAGGGTTGCGCCGCGACGATCACCCGTTTCGAAGCTCGCGCAACAGGGCAGAGAATCGGACCGTGAGCCGGGCAGTCCCCGGACACTCTCCTCAGGCGGTCGGAGGCTCGGCCGCCGGGCTGCTGGTGGCGGGAGGGGTTACGATCAGTCGTACATCGACCGGAATCTGGGCCCGTTCGAAGATCACTCCGACCGGGCAGGTTCGAAGCGTGAGGCGCAGAGCGGTCTCCATCTCGGCCGGATCCGACCTTGTGCGAATCCGCACCGTCCCCCGAACCGAGGAGATCGTCGGGGCGCCCTTCGGACGGTCGGCCTCCAGCGCGACCATCAGGCTCTGGTAGGGGAGATGGCGCTTGTGAGCGACCACCGCGAAAATCGTCGAGATGCAGCCCGCGAGGGAAAGGACGCACAGCTCGAGCGCCGAGGTGCCGGAGCTGTGACCCCCTTCCTGGGCGGGGAGATCGACCATCACCGAGTGTGCACGGCCGTCCTCCAGCACAGTCTCAAATCCACCCTTCCATGTCCCAATGGCCTGCATCGTCCCGGAGGGGTTGGGCGACCTCGGGGATGTTGGCTCGCTCAAGCACAGTTGACCCGTTTGGAGTCGGTGCGCCGGGACGCTAGGCGCGGGCGTTGCTCGTTGAATAGGATTGTTCGACCCACAGCTCGATCTCGGAGCCACCGAGCCACCCGCCGACCCAGTACGCCCCAAAGACCCGGTCCGGGGACAGGAAGAACTGTGTTCGGGAGCCGGTGGGCAGTATCTCCCCGAGGACGAACGCGTATCGGGTGCCATTTTGCTCGGTCCCGTTGCCATGGACCTCCCCCCCTCGAAACGAGTTCCAGTTCGTCAGCCAGATCGCGAATGTGACGTTGTGGAACGAAACATTCCACGGCAGGGTTGAGTTTCCCGACGTTGGAACTCGGAGGGGCGTCAAACCCACGAAGTACGAATGGCCCCCCAGTGTGGCGACGTCGGAGGCGACGTAGCTCGGCCGGAGCCCAGGGATCAACCCGCCGAACAGTGCGATTCCGACGACCGCCATCACGATCAGGCCGATGACCAGGACCCGCCGTTGAAGGAGGGTCATCGGAACGTCGCGGTCGAGGGACATCCACGCGCCACTTCGGTCACGACCCTATTAGCCCTCCAGTGGGGGACCGGGCCGCTCCAACCCTTTTTCATGGACCTTGTCCTGGCACGGGCCAGATGCGAGCGGTGGCGGTGAGGGCGTTCCGGGGCACTCCGGAGGTGATGGACCTCGATCCTCCAGTACCAGGTCCCGGTGAGGTGCGTGTGCGTATGTCCGCGGCGGGCCTCAACCCCTTCGACTGGAAAATTGTGGATGGGATATTGGACGGACGGCGCCCCCACCGGTTCCCGCTGATCCTCGGCGTCGATGGAAGCGGTTGGGTTGAGAGCCGAGGGGTTGGAGTGCGGCGGTTCGACGTCGGAGACCCCATCTTCGGCCAATTCCTTCACGACCCGGTGGGCATCGGGACCTTCGCGGAGTGGTCGACCGTGCCGGAATCGATCGGGGTCGCGAGGTTCCCTCTGGACCTCGGTCCGGTGGCCGCCGCGGCCCTGCCGACCGCGGGGATGACCGCGCTCGATGCATTGGATCGATTGGACCCGGGCCCAGGGTCCACGCTCGCCATCGTGGGGGCCTCCGGGGGGATCGGCTCGATTGCGACGCAGCTCGCGTCTTCGCGTGGAATCTCCGTCCTCGGCGTGGCCCGGCGCGGCTCGGCAGAGCGGATCCGGAGCTACGGCGCCCGCGAGGTCCTCGAGTATTCGTCCGAGGGGCTCTCGGACGCGATCCGAAGCCGTCATCCGGAGGGAATCGACGCGCTGCTCGACCTCGTGACCCGTCCGCCCGAGTTCTCGCGGCTCGCCCGGGTGGTACGCCCCGGTGGGAGGGCAGCGAGCACGGTCTACGCGGCGGATCCAAACGCGACCCGGGGGTACGAGGTCGAATCGCTCAACATCGATCTCCAACCCTCCTCGGTCCTGTTGGAGCGACTGGTGGAGGAGGTAGTCGCTCGCCGCTTGGTTGTACCGGTCGAGCAAACGATCGGACTCGAGGACGCGCCCCATGCGATCGCGGAAAGCCGGGCCGGTCGATCGGCCGGAAAAACGGTCGTGGTGATCGGCGGGACAGGGAACGTTCCCTCCCGCACGACTCCAGGATCATAGCCCGATGCGTCGTCTCGAGCTTCGACGGGATTGTCAACCCCTGCTCCCCCGCGAAGGACGATCGAGGAGGCTCACCGCTTCGCGATGAACCGCTCGGGAGGGACGAAACAGATCCACGAACCGCCGTATCGGGTCTCGGCTCGCGTCTACGACCGAGTGTACTCTTGGAAGGACTACGAATGGGAGGCCCGACGGGTCCATCAGCTCGTGCGACGGTTTGGACCGGCGTCGGCCCGAACCCTGCTGGATGTGGCATGCGGGACTGGCTCGCACCTTCGCTACCTCTCCCGGTGGTATCGTGTCACGGGCGTGGATGCGAGCCGCGAGATGCTCCGGGAGGCGCGCCGCAAGCTCCCACGAATCCCATTCGTCCGCGCATCGATGCAGGACTTCGACCTCGGGGAACGGTTCGACGTCCTGACTTGCCTGTTTTCGGCGATCGGCCATGTCCGTTCCGAACGGGATCTACGACGCACCCTCGCGAACTTCGCACGGCACCTCAATCCCGGCGGAGTCGCGATCGTCGAGCCGTGGCTCACGCCGGTGGAGTACCGGGCGGGTTCGGTCCATCTCGGGACGTACGGGTCCCGGCGGAGCCCAATCGCCCGGATGAACACTTCTCAGCGTCGTGGGTCCCGTTCCGTGATGGACATGCATTACCTGGTCGCGGACCGCGGTCGGGTCCGGCACTGGGTCGAGCGGCATGACTTGGCGCTGTTCGACGTACGGACACAGCTTGCCGCCTACCGCTCCGCGGGGTTTACAGTCCGCCACATCCCGAGCCGGTTCACGACGCGCCGTGGGCTGTACGTGGCGATACGATCCGAGTCCTCGAGACGACGGCGACCACGATTGCCGCGACCTGGGAACCGTTCCGTCAGTCGATGACTTTCACCTGAGCCTTCTCAGCCCGGAACCCGACGGTCCGATGCGTGCCATCGCACAAGGGCTTACGCCCGGATCGACCACACCGGCAGAGGGCCATCAGGACCTTCCCGTCCACCATCACGAGGTTCGGCCCATTCTCGCTTGACACGATTTCGACTTTCGCCATAGATGCGCCGAAGAGCCCCAGGGGAAGTATAGCCCTGCAGTGAAGCCCGGGATATCAGGGGGATGGCGTCTACTCCGTTCTGATCCTGGCCCCGGTGGCCGGCCAAGCTGGGGAGGAGAACAACAGGCGCCGGACCGGGTAGCCGGAACTGTGGACTCGCTTCCTCCCGACAAGCGACGACCCGACGACTCGGGAGTCTTCTGGGAACCCCCCGGCGTCGCACTCGCCCCGGGGGATATGTGAGGCGCACTGTCGAGGGGGTAATTCACTCCGGAGTGCGGTAATCTCAAGTGCTACTTCTCCCCCTTTGCACCCCCCGGGGCTCGGTCGCGGCAATGGTGGATTCCTGCTACCTGTGCAAGAGGACCCAGACCGACCTCGACCACCTCATCGAGGAGATCCGTACACGTCGGTATCTCTCGTACTTCAGCGAAGCGCGGGGCCAGATGGACGAACAGCAGAGAAAATTCACCTTTCTTCAGCGTCTGAAGGAGGAAGAGGGGGCTGACCCCCATTTTCGGATCAACGCGAAGCAGGTGTTCAGCGATCCCGTGGCCTACAAAAAACTCATGCCCTGGATCGACACCCTGATGGAAATCGCCCACTCGACCGGCGTCGTGATTGACGAGCGCCGGACGATCGGCGAACTGGTCGAAGTACTCCTCGTGGAGGAGCGGAGGCTCGCCACACGAATGGAACAGGCGCTCAACCAACTCCGGGCGGCGTTCGCGGCAGGGGGGAAGTCACCTCTGTCTCTGGAGGCGGTCACTCTAACCTTCCCGGTGGATTGGTCCGTGGAAGGACTTCCGTTCACTTGGGCGTCGGTCGCGACTCGGAATCCCCGACCGACCGCTGGGGGGTCGAGACCATTCGTGGAGGTCTCGGTGTACCTCTGTTCGATCTGTCAACGAATCGTCGGAACGACCGATCGGACCCCGGCGGCCCCCGGGTGACCCGGGCCGTGGTCCCCGATCTTGAGGGCTCCGGATTGAACGCCCCGGAAAAACTTGCGAAACCCCCCGAATTCTGCCTCTTTCGGGCAAGCTTCATAACCTGATGCTCTAGATGCCGAACGGTCCTCGACCGACGGTGTCCGAGGACCGAGGAATGGTGGACGGTGGTAGTTTGCGTCCCCTCGACCGGTCTTCCGTGTGACTCTGGTGACATCGCCTGGGTGATCGCCGCGACCGCGTTGGTCATGTTCATGACCCCCGGTCTGGGGTTCTTTTACGGCGGCCTGGTCCGCCGAAAGAACCTCGTATCGACGATCGTCCAGTGCATGGCAATCTTCGCGGTCGTGAGCCTCGCCTGGGCCATCTGGGGGTACACCCTGACCTTCGGGCCGTCGGTGCTCGGAGGCTTCATTGGAGACTTCCGGTTCTTCGCGTTGAATGGTGTCGGCAGCACGGCGAATACCTCGTATTCGTCCACGATCCCTGCGCTCCTGTACTTCGCCTTCCAGTTGAAGTTCGCAGCGATTACCCCGGCGCTGATCATCGGCGCGTTCGCCGGCCGGATCCGGCTCAAGCCCCTCCTGATTTTCATCCTGTCCTGGGTCACGTTCATCTACTTCCCGGTCGCCCACTGGATCTGGGGCGTCGGCGGATGGCTCCACGTGATGGGCGTGGAGGATTTCGCGGGCGGAATGGTTGTCCACACCACCGCGGGGGTGAGTGCCCTGGCGGCGGCTCTCGTCATTGGTCGAGGAGTGGATTTTGGAAAGGAGAGCCGGCCGAACAACGTGCCGTACGTGATCCTCGGGACGGCGATCCTCTGGTTCGGATGGTTCGGGTTCAACGCCGGTAGTGCCCTCGCTGCGAACGATATCGCGGTCAACGCTCTCGTGACCACGAACCTCGCCGCGGCGGCCGCCGGAGTCAGTTGGATGCTGATGGACTGGATCTTCAAGCACAAGCCCTCCGCGGTGGGGATGTGCGTCGGGTTCGTCTGCGGCCTGGCGGCCGTGACGCCGGCCTCCGGCTACGTGGGCCCCCAGCTTTCGCTCGTCATCGGTATCGTGGCGGGCGTGGGATGCAACCTTGTGGCTGGGTGGAGGGCCCGGTCCCGTCTGGACGACTCCCTCGACGTATTCGCCTGCCACGGGATTGGCGGGATGTGGGGGACAGTCGCGACGGGCCTGTTCGCCTCGTCCCTGATCAACCCGGCGGGCTCGAACGGCCTCGTCTACGGGAACCCGCACTTCGCGCTCGTCCAGATGTTCGCCGTCGCCGTCGTGGCGACCTACTCGTTCTTCGGAACGTACATCATCCTGCATATCATCAATTTCTTCTCGCCGCTGAGGACCAGCACCGAGGAGGAGAAGGCAGGTCTCGACGAAGTCCACTTCGGGGAAGAGGCGTACTTCCCCTCACCGGAGTGAGGGAACTCGTCCCCGACGGGGTCCCATCAGCTCGATCCAGATCCCATCGGGATCGGCCACGTACGCGGCTCGACCCGGAACGGCGCGCCGGGGCGGGATCAGGATTGGCGTCGCATACGGACGGACGCGGAGCTGGCCGCCGAGCCGACGGAGCTTGCGGACCCATGCATCGACGTCGTCGACCCAGAACCCGAAGTGGTCCATCTCCGATCCCGGACGGTACGGCTCGTAGTGCCAGCTTCCCGGCCGAAAGCGGTTGAGCTCAATCGTGAACCGGTGGACGGGATGCTCCATCTGTGCGAACTCGCCGAGTGTGGTCGTCCCCCGAACGGTGATCCGAAATCCGAGGGACCGATAGAAACGGATCGACCGATCCACGTTCCGGACCCGTAGTCCCGTGTACAGCGGACGGACACGGTGCGTCGGGGCTTTCGGATGGGTCGATCGGGATGCCATTCGGAGTTCGCGGAACTCGCGCGGGGGCTATTAACGCGACGACGCGTTCCCCCTCGGTCGATGATGGCATTCCAGGACTACTACCCGGACGAGCTCGCCCACTGCTTTGGCTGTGGCCGGCTGAACCCGCACGGTTACCACCTTCGCAGCTTCTGGGACGGTTCGGAGACGATCGCTCGGTTCACGCCGGAGCCGTACCACACCGCCATCCCGGGGTTCGTCAACGGCGGATTGCTGGCCTCGCTGATCGACTGCCACGCGACCGGGACCGCGGCGGCCGCGTCGTCTCGGACCGAAAATCGGGAGATGAGCTCGTCGACTCCCCGTCGATTCGTCACGGCCTCGCTTCGGGTCGACTACCTTCGGCCGACGCCTCTGGGGCCGGAGCTGACCATCCGAGGCAAAGTCCGAGAGATCGGCCGACGCAAGGTGGTCGTCGATCTCACGATCACGGCACGAGACGAGACGACCGTCCGGGGGGAGGTCGTCTGCGTGGAACTTCCGGATTCGATGCGACCTACCGGCCGCTCTCCACCCACCGCGAACGGCCCGGTCTGACCGGCCGGTTCGCCCGGCCCCGATCGCCCTTCAGCCGGGGAAATCGAACTCCAGCCTCTCTCCGGGGCTCCGGACGTCCTCCACGGTCGTGACGGCCCCGGCCGCCAAGGTCAGAACCGGGATGAGGAGCAAGAGCAGGAGGATCGCGTCGAACGCGATCGTGATCGTGACCGGGGTTTGAGGGACCGCGAGGGTGTACGGAGGCTCGAGAAGCAGGGTGATCAGGAACAAGATCGAGGCCAACGCAGCGGCGATGGTGACCGGGCCGTACGCGCGCGTCGGACGGACCACGTACCGGGCCGCGAGGAGGGCACTGATGAGGACCCCGTAGAACGCCTCGGTCTCCACCGAGATCGGAAGCGCGATGGAAAGGGAATGGAGGACGTCCAACGCCGCAACCGGGATCACGACGAGTACGATGACCAGAACCACAAACCGGACCGTTCCGCTTGCGATGCGAATCCCGAGAGATGGAATACGATACTCGAGCGACGAGGGAGGGGTTGGTGGCGGCACCGTGGGAGCTGCGGGCGATGGCGAGCCGCTCGGGGTCGCACTCACGGAATCGCCTCCGGGGGAAGTTCAAGGGTCACGCCCGAGGAGGTGTACGAGGCGAGAACCGATCCCCCCTCGAGCGGGCAGCCGGAAGTGATCGGGACGTCCTGGGTCTGGTCGTAGTCCGCTCCGGACGGGACATCGAGGGTGAGCGTCGTCGAGCCGCAGACCACCGAAGACGCGGTGACGAGCATGACCTCCAAGGTCCCCGTATCGGGGAATGGCGCATGATTCAGGAAGCTCACAGAAACCGGTGCGACTGTCGAGCCGTCGAAGCCGGTGATGGTTCCTGGGGCGACCCGCAGGGAGTCGAACGGCGCTCCCCACGATCGGTTCTCGATAAAGTGGACCGAGATCGGGATCAGGTAGGCATACGTCGCGTTGGCCCAGACGATCGTCGTCAACGGCTGATCCGCGACGAGAAGGGAACCCGCAGCCGTCCCGGCGACGACTGGAACGTAAATCGCGACTGGAAATGAGGTCGAGTTCCCCGCCGCGATCTGCGTGGGGCCGTCGCTTGAGGTGCCGAGCAGCGTACCCGTCCGGTTTAGGACGCGGAGACTGAGATCGAACCCGTTGACCGGATAGTACCCGGGGTTCGAGATCGAGACGGACCCCTGGATCACGACCGTGTTGTTCTCCGCAAACGCCGTCGAGAACTTTCCGGAGGGAGCACTCGATTCAACGAGCCGGACCGCGGAATACACCGCACTTGCAAGGTAGAGGAGAACGACGATCAGCACGACCAATGAAATGCGGCGAAGGAGCCGGGACACCCGGTAGAGCCGGGGGGGCGTGCGATGGAGCATGGGGAGAAGCGCGGACGTCGGGCCAACCCCTGTCAATGAACGGTCGGCCCCACTTTGAAAAGCTGTCGGTGAACGTGGTACGCGTTCGCGCGGGAATCGCTGGCCGCCCCCTCGCCGTGAGCTAGCCGTCCGGCGAGGCTCCGGGTGGTTCGGGCCGACCGCGACCGGCGTCGGTTTCAAGTTCAAACACCGCGTGGAGGATCCCGAACTCGTCGGCCATTCGGCGCCTGAGCTCCGCCACCACCTCCATCCCGTCTCGGACACTCATTTCTTCGACCCGCACGTGCGCGGTCATGCAAACGAGCGTCGGACACACCGCCCAGACGTGGAGGTCGTGAATCCCCGCGACTCGGGAGACGCCGAGCGCAGACTTCTCGATCTCTACGACCGAGAGGTCTCGGGGGATTCGCTCGGTCAGTACATCCCATCCACTCCGGAAGAGGGGGTACGATTCGACCACGAGGATGGCGCCGATGACGAGCGCGGTCGCCGAGTCGGCGAGGTAAAGCGAGGGGTCCAAGAGGAGGATCAACCCGGCCGCCAGCAGGGCCAGTGTGATCGCGACATCGCTGCCGAGGTGTACGAGCACACTCCGGAGGTTCAGGTCCCGCGCCCGCCCGGGCATGCGGCCCAGAACCCCGAGATTTACCGCGCGCAATCCGAGAACCGGCACGGCGACCACGAGAATCCAGACCGGATCCACCGGACCGGCGAAAGTCGTTCGTCCGGCAAGCTCGAGGGCAGCCGCGTAGCCAAACCCGAGTCCTGTGCCCAGGACGAGGGCCGCGTTGAACAGCCCCGCGAACACCTCGAATCGGTGGGCGCCGAATGTGAGCTCGCCGGATGCGCCTCGGCGGGTCGCGCGCAACGCGAGCCAGGAGATCATGAAGGCGAGGATGTCCGGCACATTGTGAACCGCGTCGACCGTGAGGGCCAGGCTCCGGGAAAGAATGGACCCCACCGATTCGACGAGCAGGATCGCGATCGACAGCTCGACGGCGAGCCGCAGCCCCCGGTGGACCCGCTCCTCGGCCTCCGTCTCTCCGTGTACGAGAACGGGCAAGTGCACCGACCCCAGCGGCTAGTTCGTGACGGGGGAAATAAGATACTCCACTTCGAGAGACCGGGCCGAATGCCTCGCGGAGCGGGCGGTACTCGGATCCTGGACCCACTGTCCTTCAATCGGCCCGATGGCCATTTCGTAAACCAATTCCCCCTCGGCAACGAAGATATCCGTGAGGCTTTCTGGGGAGATCGAAATGTCGATTCAAGCCGAGAAGGCGGAACGGTTTCGGACGCTCCATCACGCCGATCACCCTCTGATCCTCCCGAATGCCTGGGACGTCCCGAGCGCCCGGGTCTTCGAGGATTCCGGCTTCCCGGCCGTCGCGACCTCCAGCGCGGGGGTGATGGTGAGCCTCGGCTACCCCGATGGGGAGGAGATGCCTCGAAAGGATCTCGTCTCGGTCATCGGCCGGATCGCGGGACGTCTCTCCATTCCCCTCAGCGCAGACGTGGTCTCGGGATACGGTCACGACGCTCGCGAGGTCGTCGCGACCGTGAAGCTCGTTCTGCGGGCCGGGGCTGTGGGGATCAACCTCGAGGACGTGGATCACTCCCGGGGGCGGCTCTATCCCGTGCGATCCCAGGTGGAGAAGTTGAAGACGATCCGGGGGCTCGAACGGACGACGCACATCCCCCTGTTCATCAACGCACGCACAGACGCGTTGAGCTATGCTTTGGGCGACGCATCGGCGAAGCTCCGGGAGGTCATCGATCGACTCTCTGCCTACCGGGATGCCGGTGCCGATTGCTTGTACCCCATGGGCCTGGTCGATCCGGCCTCGATCGCGACCGTCGTGCGAGCCGTGGACTTCCCGGTGAACGTGATGGTCCGGCGGGGGCTCCCTTCGGTAGCCGAGCTCGAGCGATTGGGAGTGCGACGGATCAGCTTTGGTCCCTCGGCCTCCTACGCGGCCCTGGGACTCCTGAAGCGCGCGAGCGAGGAGATCCGGACTCAGGGAACCTATCGGTCGCTCCTCGAAGGCGCGATCAACTTCGAGGAGCTCAACCGGCTCGCTATCGCACGACGGCCCGAGGTCGGGGCCGTTGGCAGAACACGATCGGGGAGCCCGTAGCGCCCTCGATTCCCCCCGCCATCCTTGACGTCGGCCGGCCACGTCTGCATTCGGCCGAGCAACCGTCGGCGCGTCGGTGATGCCGTCGACCGTTCTGGTCCACAGCCATACATCGTGCGCTCAGCTCGAAGGGGGTCGGTCGAGGCTCCGGAGACGCGTGGTGAGGAGGATCCCCAGAAACAATCCGACGATAAAGACCAACGCTCCCACCGTGAACAGGAGTTGGGGCCCGATGGATAGTCCTGCAACGACCTGGCCGGTAAAGGTCGGCAGGGACGAGAGGAGGGACGAGGCGATGTATCCCAGGAGCCAAATGATCACCACCGCCGCGACGACGACGGCCACGATGAGGATCAGGAATCGAACCAGAAGGCCCGCGATGAGCCCGAGGATGAAGATGACGCCATACTCAATGGCCCAGTCGGGAACCGCCATCGCTTCTACCGGGCGATGAAATCGCTCCGGTTCCTTCACGTGCGGATGGGAGTATATGGCGATTTGCCGCCACTCGCGGAGTGGATTCCGAGTCTGACGCGTTGGCGGAAAGTATCGTGACCCCCTGCGGCCCGGACACCCCGGTCGCAGCGACCGCGCGAAGCCTAGAAGGTCCGACTGAAATCAGGGGACGAGGTAGTGGTGCGTTGCTCGCCGGCAGACTCCGACGTCCACGATCGTCCGCGAGGTCGAGTCCGGTAGTGATTCGGTTTCGGCGACCACGCTCGAGGTATATATTGGCGGAAGGACTCGGGGACGATTGGAGTGAGTCGAAGCGCCCGAGAGCCTGGTACGTCGCTCAAGAGGTCGCATCTACGACAAACCCAGGTGGATCCCGTGCCCGCCCGCCCGGACGCAATCGGCGACTCAAAGTTTCCTGAACTGCGTTCGTCTCGGTCTGAGCCGACCGCGCCGGGTCTGCTGATCGCAACCATCCGAGTCCGGATACCGAAGGATCTTTGGACCGGGACGTTCTCGACTCGTCATCCCACTGTTCGGCTCGAATGCCTGAACCGCACCGACCTCTCCGCGGACTCGTCGGTCTCCGACTACTGGATCTCGGGGGAGCCGCCGGGGGTCTGGGCCGCCGAAATTTCCGCCTACAGCGACGTCTCCCGTGTGGAGAGCCTTGCCGAGGTCGCGGACGGGTGCATTTACCGAGTGACGTACCGGAACCCGCCGGTGGTGTATGAGTACCGACGGGTGGGAATCCCGCTCCAGTTTCCCCTGAAGATGCAAGCGGGGGCGCTCACATGGGAGGTGATCGCGCGGCGGTCCGACCTCGAGGAGATCCTCCGGTGGGTCAAGACCCGGGACCCCGAACTCCAGGTCCTTTCGGTCCGGCGTCGAGGGCTTCGGACCCACCTCCCATTCCTCACCCCCTCGCAACAGCAGCTTCTCTCCGAAGCGATGGGCGCCGGATATTTTGCCGTGCCCCGGGGCATCACGCTGACCGCCCTCGCCCGACGCCTCGGTCGCAGCAAGTCCTCCGTCTCGGAGGCCCTTGCCATCATCGAGAAGAAACTACTCGAGAGCGCCCTTCGTCCCACGACGCTGCTACCCTGAACCGCTCTGGTCTGACGCCCCGAACCCGTTCGGTAGTCCGAATCGCTTCGGAGAGACCCCATGGCCTGGGGTGCGATTCCGGTATTGGAGTCACTCACCTTGACCCTTCGACCAAGTTCGCCCTCCAGCTCCCCGTCTCCGTCTCCCGAGTCGACCCTCGTGTACGGGCGTGACGAGACCGGGGTATCGGCCCTCGCGACCGGATTGGCTCTGAAAGTCTACCCTCGGTTCCGCTGGGTCGACTGCGCGCGGGGGAGCCCAGTGGACGATTTACCGGTTCACTGGATCTTCGCCCGGGGCTCGACAAAACCCGAAATGGATTGGGTCGACGCCACGGGTCTGCGGCCAGCCACTTGGACGGCGTCGTCCCTGCGTGCCCTCGTTACCCCGGAGGGACCGGACGAAGATCGCCGGCTCGCGAGTTTCCTCGCTCTACCCGATCTGTTCCAGCGGATCGGAGCCCCGAATCCTCCGAGTGAAACGGAGGTCGCAATCTTGCTTGCCAACATCGATTCTCTTCCCTCACGCGTCGACGGGGTACTGCTCGAGGACCGGGATCTCCACTTGCGGCTTCACCTAGCGGGAATCGCGTTGTTCGCGACGGCGAGATTGCCCAATCCGGCCGGCATTTTGGACTCGTTCGATTCGGTCTATCGACTCGAAGTCCCAGAAGGCATGAGTTGGTCCCATGGAGTCGTTTCCGTCGAAAAGAGTACCGGAGGCGACTATCCATGGCCCGGCATGCTCTCGGTTCGCGAAGTGTGGGGGGAACTGGGATTGGACTTGACCCTCTTGCCGCCCCTTTGAGCCAGCCCTCGCCGGTGCCGCCGGAGCATCGCGCACCCGACCTTCGGAGGGGAGGTTCGACAGGGGGTAATCTTGAATCAAGGGGGAAGCTCGACCGGGCACGCAGCCTCCGGCTTTCACGGGGGCATTAGAACCTCGGCTGGAAGCCGATCCACCGGTGGGGGTGAGGTTGGCTCACCTTGCCCGATTCGACGCCGCGAAGTTCGCCTCGCGGCGCGTGCCCGCCAGGTGGAGCCACTCCAGGGATCGGATCTGGAGTTCAGAGCCGCCTCCGCGGCGCGATCGAAGACTTCAGATCAGTTCGCTGCCCGCCGAGCCCGAGCCGGAAGGACCCTCCGGGTGACGACCCACCGGCGCATCGCGATTTTCCGCATCTTCCGGAACCCCGCCTGTTCAAACATGCCCAACGTCCCGCTGCACAGGAAGGAGGATGAGGTCGTCTCGCCCCTGTAGTCTTCCGGGTAGGCCTCGACGGCCCCGCCGCCGAGTTGAGCAATGTATCGAAGGGCCTCTCGAAGGGCGAGGGTGGCGATGCCCTCTCCCCGTCGTTCCCGGTCGATGAAGAAGCAGGTGATGCGCCAGTCGGGGAGCTGGCGCAATCCCTCTTCGTAGGCCCTCTTACTCCGAATGTTGGGGAGTTCCGCTGTGCGGCCGAATTGGCACCACCCGACCGCGGTCGGGCCGTCAAAGATAAGCGCGGCGTGCGCCCGGCCCTCCCGCACACGCTCCTCTTTCATCGCTCGGTACGCCGCCGCGCCGCGCTTCTCTTCCCCGGGCTTGAGATGAAAGGCGATGCACCAGCACCCGCCGAAGATCCCGTTGTGCTTCTCCACAAGGCGAGCGAAGGCCGGCCAGGTCTCGTTCGTGAGCGGTTTCGACGTGAGAGCCATGATCCGTCTGGGAAGCGTCCGTTACGTCGGGCGTACACGGATCCGCGAGAGAATCTTGTGAATCGCCGCATCAAACGCGTCCGGCCTCGAAAGATTCAGGAGATGGTCCGCACCGGGCACGATCTCGATTTCGGCACCCGGGATGCCTCGCGCGAGGTAGCTCGCAAGATGGGGCATGGCGGGGTTGTCGCGGTCCCCGACAAGGATCAGGGTCGGGACGCGAATCTCGCCCAACCGTCCGGCGGCAGGTCCCCCCTCTCGCGTTTCATGCTGGGCCGAGCGGTCTTCGAAGACCTCCTTCGCATTGTCCCGGACCATGGTCCGAAAGAGTTCGAGCGCGTTCCCGGTGAGAGCGGAGCCCCAGAGCTGACGGAGGTACTCGGTCGCCTCCTCTAAGTGGCCCGAGGTCCAAGCGTCCGTCGCTGCCTTGGAAAGCCTCTCGTCCCGCTCGAACGTCGCCTTCCCTCCGGGAACGTGGTCGTAATCCATCCCCGAATATCCCGGGGCGATGAGCAAAAGCGCGCCCACCCTTTCGGGGTGAGTGAGGGTCAAATCGAGGGCGATTCTCCCGCCCATGCTAGGGCCGACGATCAACGGCCGGTCGATGTGAAGGTGGTCGAAGAGTACCGTCAGGTCACGGACAGAAGAATACTCCGAAGTCGCAGGAGTGGAACCCCCATACCCTCGCAGGTCGTAGCGCACCGCGCGCTGACCGCGCGCGAGCTGCGGGAACTCACGGTCCCACATCCGTCGGTCCGCGATTCCCTCGTGCAGGAGCACGATGGGCTGGCCGCGTCCTCCCTCCTCGTAGGCCATCTTTCCGCCGGAGACGTCCAATAAGCCGGGTGCACCCATCTTGACCACCGTCAAATGAGTCGGATCCTGCGGATATAAAGGGAGAAGAGAGGGTGAAACGGTCCGAGGGCTTGAGTCCACTCAGGGATGGTCCGGCGCGACCTCTCGACTTTCTTCGACCGGCTTGATCCCAAACTGTGCGTCTGCCTACCGAGCGCTTCGACGGAGCCGGGATGGTCCGAATGAGAGCATAGCCGTGATTTGCGGGAGGGCTTCGGCACGCAGAACAGCAACGAAAAGGCGGCCATCGGAGGGACCTGAACTAAAGGTTCGAGTCCGCCCCTGTCCCAGTACGTCTCCTGGAGGAAGGGCGAGTGGCGAAGGCTAGCGAACTTAGCGAGTGGAGCTTCTGACCCGTGGGGCGTTCGGATTTCGAGGGGGGCTCATCCGAGCCCTCGGCCGTCATCTCTTTTGGAAGGCCATCGTTGAAGGCCCCGAAGGGGCAGACGACCAGGCTCTCAGCGACCGACCAGGCGGGCGACCAACTGAACCGGGTTTCCATCGGGGTCTCCGACCCACGCACCTCGTAGGACGGCGGCGAAATCGTGGGGGGGGCTCAAGGAAGGAATCCCTCGAGCTCGCATCCACGAGTAAGCGGCATCGGCGTCCGAAACCCAAAGGACGACCTCTGCCCGGGGCGGTCCTCCGCCGCCGGAGTGTCCGTGATCTCGCATCAACGCCTCGAGGGTCGAGACCGCCAGGTTCAGGGTGCCGAGTTCCATTTCCACATGATCCGGGGGACCCTGTTTGGGCACACGGAACGTCTCAGTGAACCCCAGAAAATCGCGGTAGAACTGTAGCGACTTTTCGATGTTCCCCGTATAGAGGTTGTATAGGTGGTTCTTGAACGTCGGACGAACAGCTGGATTGGCGTTCGTCTTCACTGGGAGCTGAGTGTGGAACACGATGGGATTTCCGTCAGGATCGGCCACGGCCGCGGCGTGCACGTACCCCAGAAAGTCGTACGGGGCCCGCAACAATGGCGCACCCTGCGATGCGGCCCATCCGTAGGCACCGTCGACGTCGTCCGTCCCGAGGCCCACCTCAAAGCGGAGAGGTCCTCGCTCGGCGTGGATGCCATGATCCCTCTGCAGTGCACCATACGTGGCGAGCCCGAGCGTGAACGACCCGAGTCCCAGCTCGACATGATTGGGAGCACCTTCCTTGGGTATCCGAAAGGTTTCGGCGAACCCCAACACGTCGCGGTAGAAACGGAGCGAATCTTCGATGTTGGCCACATAGAGGTTGACTTGGGCATTCGCGAACTCGAGGCGAGGACCGGATGTGCCGTCTCTTGCCACGCCAGTCACATCCCTTCGCTCTCGAGTGAGCTTCCCTTTGCTTCGCCTCGAAGGTAATAAACCATCAGGGAAGCCAATTCCTAAAGTGGGCCATTCGGCTCGTGACGGAGATGGATCGGACTGATCTCCGTATCTTCTCCCGGCTCGTCGGTGATGCCCTACTCTCGGATGAACAGCTGGGCCGGGAGGTGGGGCTCACCGGCAAAGCCGTGCGCCTCCGCCGCCAGCGGATGGAAGCTGAGGGGGTCCTGACAGAGTATGGAATCCACCCTGCTGCGGAGGTCCTTGGCCGCCACTCGATGACCTGGCGGTACGTGGGGAAGGACTGGTCCAGGCTCCCGATATCCCGATTGCTCGAGGTAGAGGATCTGGCCTACGTGATGAGTTTCCGGCCTGGACTCCACCTTGTGGTCCGCTTCACGAAGGAAACCGATCCGATCCCCGATCCACGTCTCGCTCGGATATTTGGCCAACCCCTGGAGGGACTGCCCGACGAGCGGCCATCAGTGTCCACGATACCGCCCGACCAACTCTCCCGCGTCGATTGGAAGGTCTTAGAAGCGGTGGTCCGGGTCCCCCGCTCGCCCTCCACAATTCAGGCCCGGCAAGCGAACATTTCACGCCGAACCCTCCGCGCTCATCGATCGAGGCTGGAGGCAGGGCACGCGCTCGACTGCGTGATGATCCTCAACGTGGAACGAGAAGCCGGCCTCGCAACCTACGGGATTTGGCTCAAGGTGGACGACTCGTTCGACAAGAGGTCCGTGGAGCTGCCCCGGCTCTGGGACCGCCCTCACTGGACCCAGCACCCTCGAGGAGTCTACCTGCTCGGGAGCGCCGACAATTACTTTGCGGCACGCGAAATGGAACTCCGGCTTCGATCGCTCCCAGGGGTGGTCGGTGCCGACCCTCTCATCCCCGCAGGCGGTTTTTTCGCGCGCGATCGATTGCTGGACTGGATTCGGGTCGAGCGAGAGCGTCGATTCCCAACTCCGCGTCCGGCCGGTCCGAAACCGCCGGCTCGCCCGCGCTTCCGTCCTGACGAAGCAACCCCTTTCGACGTTCACTGACGAACGCGAGGAGAAGGCCGTGCGCGGGAGAAGTCATTCATCGGCCGCGGCTGCCTCGTACTTCACCTGTGAAAGCCCTTCGCTTGGAAGGCCCAGCGACTGAAGGGACCCGAACTACGAGCTCCAGTACCGGCCGTGGGGGAGGGGCCGAACAACCGAGTTGGGGCCCTTGCTGCTTGGTGCTGGCGCTGGCCGGTGGCTCGTTGGAATGCGACGAACGTGGCCGCCGGATTCTCGCGGCGATGGGCGCTACCGCTTCCCGGCTCGACCCGCGTCACGCAACCGGCGACCCGCACGATCCGTCCTACTCCCCGCTGCGGCTGCGCTCATTGCGAGGGCGACAGTGTGCGACCAGCTACGAAAGCCACTCGTGGCGGCGATGTCGCTCCCGCTGGACGCCGCAGCACTGCGCGGCATCGACTGAGCCGGTTGTCTTCCGCATCTTCGGTTCCACGGGACCACTTCTTGCCTCGGAGGAGCGCGACCCGAGGCGAGCCGGCGACACTCAGCTTCCAGGAGCCTCGTCCATGCGCACGAGCTGCTTTCCGACGTTCTCTCCAGAGAGGAGGCGTGCGAGGCCCTTCGGCGCTTCTCGAAGCCCCACCAGAACATCCTCCTTGGACTTGAGACGCCCCGAACGAAGAAGGGGGAGTAGGGATTCGAAAGCTTCGGTTCTCCGAGGGATGAAATCTCGTCCCAGGAATCCCTCCATGCGACCGTGGACCATGATGAGCTGGACCAAGTTCGCCGGCCCCGGCGGGCGGGAATCTGCAAGGTACTGTGAGGTGATTCCGCAGAGCACTATGCGGCCGCCAGTTCGCAATCGATCCAGCGCAATCTCGAGGGTTGGTCCGCCGACAGTGTCGAAGAAGATGTCAATTCCCTCGGGGCTGAGCTCGGTGAGCCGCTTTCCGACGTCCTCTTGGTGGTAGTTGATGGCAGCGTCGACCGCCGCCTCCCTTACGAGCCAATCGCACTTGGCCGGGCTTCCGGCAATACCGATGACTCGGAGCCCGTAGATCTTGGCGAGCTGGGACGCGATTGACCCCACCCCTCCCGCCGCCCCAGAGATGACAAACGTCTCTCCAGGTTTGGGCTGCGCTACTTCGTGGACGCCGAAGTACGCCACCAATCCCGTCAGTCCGAGCGCTCCCGCCGCCCAGTTGAGCGGGATTCCGTGCGGCACCCGAAAGGCGGGGTTGAACCCCGTCCCGTCCGTGATGGTGTAATCCTCCCAGGTCATCTCGCCGTGTACGATGTCCCCGGGCGAGAAATCCGGGTGGCGAGACTCTACGACTTCCGACACCGCGAGAGACCACGGTGGCTCCCCGATGGGAACCGCGCTCCCTGGAGGGTCTCCTTGGCGAAGGAGGAGGGCTTGAGTAGGGTCGACAGAGAGCCAACGATTGTGAACGAGGAATTTACCCTCGGACACCGGGGGAACAGTGGACTCCGACCAACGGAAATTCGCTTCGGAAAGTTTTCCGGCTAGGGGCTTCGCAATCAGCCATCGCCGATTTACTCGAGCCGGCATCTAGATAGAGTTCCTCCGCGCAACGCGGAGCCTCCGCACATCGGCCAGTCGTCGAACATCGAATATAGTTGATACCGGGCCTGATTTGGGGCGCTTCGAAACCTGCGGTCGCATGGGCCGGGTCGGGGCCCCCCTGAAAGATTTTTTCGAACCGACCGTTTCGCGCCCATCAGGCGACGCAGTTCCCCGTTTACCGACCGGTGCCAACCGTTGAAATCCGAGTTGGACGATGAAAGCGGCTACAGAGGGGCCTGAAGTAAGGATTCAAGTCCCCGCGGCCAACGACTTTCTCGTTCGAACCTGAAGAGACGGTTGTTCCAGCTCAGTTGACGGCCGTGTGACCCAACCATTGGAGGATCCGAGCTGGCGGGAAAATACCCGTTCGCAGCCCGCCGGGTCGACGCACCTGGAAGGCGACTCGCGATTCATGCGGGCCCGGTTTGGGGGCGAGATGAGCGTTCGCCGAGCGCCCGTTCGAGGTCCTCGAGCTCCCGTCGAAGGTCGGGTCGTAGTTGCGCAGGGTTCAATTGCGCGAGCTTGGCGAGGCTCTGACGGGCGGTTTCCGTGTCACCCCGAGCCCAGGCAAGCTGACCGAGCCGCAGGATCGCGTCGATCTCCTCCAGCGCGTTCCTCGTGCCCTCGAGCAACCGGAGCGCATCGAGAAGGTCGACCTCGGCTCGGTCCAGGTCGCCCTGGTCCATCGCGATCCGGCCGCGCGCGCGGAGGGAGACGGCGAGGCCGACCTGGTCCCCCACTTCCCCGAGGATGTGGTACGCTCGTTCGACCATCTCGACCGCTTCCCGGAACCTCCCTTCTTCACGGAGTAGCTCGGACGACTTGTAGAGCGCCCAGCCTAACCGGCGAGGGTCCTTCGCTTGCTCGGCGAACTTGATTGCGGTCGCGTACTCCTCCAGGGCCTGCTTTCGGTCGGCAGGAGGCGAGCGGGCGTCGGCGAGAATGTCCCCGAGAACGAGGTGTGCCATCGCGGACTCACGGACTGAGCCGAGGCGGTCGCGCGCCGCGGTGACCACGCGAGCCTCCGCGATCGCCTGCTCGACCATCCCCAGCATCTGCAGGTTCGCCACGCGCCAGATCTGCGCGCGCGCTAGGACCTGGGGGTTCCCGACGCGGCGTGCGAGCTCGATCTCCTCCGTGTGGTGGGCGAGGGCCTCGGGGTAGTGCCCCTCGTAGTAGGCGACCATCCCGAGATGATGACGGGCGCCGATCTGCACGAGCAACTGGTCGTCGAGCCCGGGGGTCGCGAGCACCTTCTGGGCCAGCTCAGCGGTCGCAGGAAGATTTCCTTCTGCTGCCAGCACTCGGCACAGGAATACCTCGAGGGTGGCGCGACGGCCGGGGGAGAGGCGGACGTCCCCCTGCGTTCGATCGAGGAACTCGCGCAGGATCTCCTCGGATTCCTTGAGCACCCCGAGCTCTTCGGAGATCCGGGCGAGACCCAGGACGAGCTCGGCCTCCCCCGCGAGGTCCTCCGGCTTCATCTGGCGGTGGCTCTCGAGAGCATGCATGAAGTGCTCCCACGCTACTTCGGGAGCGAGCGCTCGCTCCGCGATCTCGGCCGCGATGCGATTGTACTTGACCGACTTCTGAACCTCCCGGCCGAGGTAGAAGTGGCGTGCGAGGGCGTAGATCCGCGCGGGGTCTGCGCGTCCGAGGACCTCGAGCGCGGAGCCCGCGCGCCGGTGGAGCACCCGACGCCGCCGCTCGGAGAGATAGTTGTAGACCTCCTCGCGAAGACGGTCCTGCGGGAACTCGAGGAGTTCCCCGGGTCGCTCGAATAGGACGCCCTGGCCAACGAGCCGGTCGACTTCTTCGGCGAGATGTTCCTCGTCCGCCTCACTCGCCTTGAGGAGCAACGAGAACGGAAACTCGGGTCCGAGCACGGCCGCGAGGTCGAGGACTTCCTGTGCTCCCTCGTCCCGCGGAACTGGACCTGGCCGTCCCAACTCGCTTTCGCGGGCCGGCCGCTGGTCGAACTGTTCGAGGAGATGCGGGTTCCCGCCGGTCTCGGAGAACCGGCGCTCGATCTCTTCTGAGGACAGTTCGGCAGACGGGTGGCCCCTTCGCAGATACTCCTGCGTCTCAGCGGACGTAAGCGCCCGGAGGAGCAGCCGTTCCGCACTCGTGGATCCTTGGAATCGTTCGAGCCGCTCTCGTCCGGTCGACGAGAGAGCTTCGGGGGGGCGAGCGGTCGCTAAGATCCACAGGGGGCGATCTTCCAACTCTTGGGCGAAGAACTCCACGGCCGCGAGTGAGGAAGTGTCCGCGTGGTCGAGGTCCTCGAGGATCAGGACGGTCGGTCCGTGACGCGTGAGGTCCTCGAACCGGTCGGCGAGGTCGGTGAGTAGCTGCTCGCGCGTGCGGGCCCCGTCCCCCTCGCCCCCACCGAGATAGTCGAGGAGGCGGGCCTCGAGCCCTACGGGCTTGTCGGCCACCACCTCGTCCAGGCCTGGGACGAAGCCGATCAGCATCGGTCCGCCACCCATGGAGGGATCCGGGTCCGACCGAAGGAGAGGGTCGTCCTGCGCGCTCTGGATCGCCGCCTGAAGAAGGGAGAACGGCGGCGGGTCGTCGACCGCAGGCGCTCGGCCGACCAAAACCCGAACCCCGTGGGCCCTCATCTCCGGCACAAACTCGGAGACCAGGGTCGTCTTCCCGACACCCGTATCCCCGACGAGGAGAGTGACCCGGCCGGAGCCCGAGCGGACCTCGTCGAATCGCCGACGGAGAGCGTCGACTACTTCTGCCCGTCCCACGAACGAGTGGCCGGCCCCGGGGTCAACCGCCATCGCTTCGAATCGACGAGATGGGAGGTTCGAATATTTACGTGAAGTCGATGGCCGACCGGTCGATTCCCAGCGGTCGGATTTCGGTTGCAGCGATTTTCGGGCCAGCATGCCCCCCAGTCATGCGTGCCTCAAGCCGGTAGCTGGCGCCTGCCGTAGGGCTGATAGGACGAAGGGGTCTCGTGGCCAGAGGGAGTCATTGTTCTCGCCCCTCGACCGAAAGGGCTAATCGCCGATAGGAACACAGAAGAGAAGGCCGAGTTCGCGGGAAAGCCCGCCAGTGGAAGGCCGTGAACCAAGGGTTCGAGGCCCGGGCCTCACCAATGGGATCGGCAACCGATATGGCATCCCGAAACCCTCCACACTCGAGGAGGAGGAGTCACTCCTGCTGAGAGTCCGGACCCGCATT